>ORMF012601305.1_pt1 | contig 24286 bp, 20 predicted proteins | sample 1779871 | NCBI WGS metagenome assembly ORMF01 (sample SAMEA104232316, study PRJEB22302) | groundwater metagenome | biome: forest; feature: aquifer; material: groundwater | place: USA | collected 2011-08-07 | depth 5.4 m | reverse complement strand
TGAGTATGAAATAAAAAATCAATACCGTTTCTCATCGGTTGATAAAAGAAAACGCAAAATGCAAAAATGAGTGACACCAGATGAGAAGCCGTTAGCTGCTTGGAAATTAAATAAGACAAGGCGATGCTGCTGGAAGTAATGAGCGTGAAAACGGTAAAGAGAAGCACAGAACTATTCCTAAACCAATAGATGGAAGACAAAAGCGCGATGATGGGTTTGAAATGTTCGCAGAAAACGTGGAGGCCTCCGCGAACCGAGGTAACAAGAAAATCACCATGAGCCGTATTCCAAATCACCTGATCATAAATCCCCAGATCCCAAAGCGATGTTCCGAAACCGGCATGCATCGTAATCAAATAAGTCAATTGAGTCGCAAAATACAAAAACGTCAAAAGACCCACCGAAATAACAGCGGGCATTCCGAAGAAATATCGAAGTGACCTCATAGGCTCTAGATTGAAAAAAGTATCTTTATCTTTCGTATAGAGAAGATAACAAATAACGATGCCGATGATGACGAATATCACAGAGAGAACTCGATGAAGAACGCGGATATGTTTGAACTGTTCCCAACCAATGAGGAATGCCCCACCATTGAAAACAAAAAACAAACAAAAAATCAAAAAAAGCTGGATGAATAGAGGAGTAGAGCTTTTATCTTTTGAAGAGAAGATTTTGGAGACCATGGACAGGTTCGTTGGGTAAAAGTTCAGCCAGGAAATTCTTTTTGGACAGGGTTGGATTCAGAACAAAACTCTTATACCCGTAAGAATAGAGGACTTTTCGGACACTATCACGGCCGGAATCATGTTGCTTGTGAGACGAGTGGATTTCACAAATGATCTGCGAAATGATTTCGTTTTTAAAACTGCGTTTGGCACCCTCAAAAACGAGGAGTTCGCTAAGTTCGGCGTCGATTTTAATCAAATCGATCTTATTGATTTTCTCTCGTTCAATTAAATCATCCAATGTGATCGTCTGGATGGTTTGACGGGAAACAAATGAAGCATGCGGATGATCGCCGATCGCGACGCCTAAGGCATGAAAAGAATCGCCTGAATTAATCATTAGAATATCCTCGCCAGTTTTATTCGATACAGCCATCTGAAACAGGCGGACCCAATCTAGGTGATTTAATTCGACGTTTTCTTTGAGCGTTAAGAAATTTTTGGCTTCTGGTTCAAAGCTATATACTTTTCCCTGCGGACCGGTCCGATCGGCCATTAAAACCGTAAACAATCCCAAATGGGCGCCCACATCTATGGTCGTCATCCCCGGCTTTACAAATTCCACGATGTAACGTTGAGTTTCGAATTCGTAACGCTCCGGTAAAAAATAATAAAATGAACTTTGCAAACCTGCGCTCGCTAGATTTAGGGATAATTTATACTTGCCGTAAAAATCAGAAATAATCTCCTGCCTTGGCTCTAAACGGCTCTCGCAAAATTTCATTAACCGGTAGCTTCCTTTTCGAAAAGGATATGAACGGCAGAGAGACCTGAGCAATTGATTTTTCATATGGATTTCCAGCGACCGTCTAATGGATGAAAGTAAATTTTATAGACAAGTTCTAATATCCAAATAGCCGTCAGCAAGAATGCGTCGACCATTAGTAAACGATAAAGGAAATGAATGTGGAATTCGGGATCATGATTCAAAACGAGAACCAGGAAATATCCAATCGTTAAAATGCATAAAATAGAAGGAAATGTCGCAAACGTATGAATCAACGTATAAACTTTTTTAACAAGACCCCTCTTTTCAATTCCAGAATATCCCAGCTGACTTGTTTTTTGAAAAATAGTACCAGTTTTGCGTACTTCATTAAACAGTACCGCTTCTTCAGTAATCGGAATGGCAATTAGCATTAAGGAACCCAAAGCCGCAAGAGTACCCCATAACAAAATTTCCGTGCCAGCATAAGGAATTAATCCAAAACACCAGCCCAAAAAAGTAAACGGTTGGATCAGAAAATTAATTACCGTATCAAAAAAAGTGCCGCCGAGTGATGAACTCTTTCGCAGGCGCGCCAATTCTCCGTCGACATGATCTAGAGTGTACCAAATATTGATTGCCAAAATTCCAACGGCAAAATGACCCAATGCAAGATTGACGATTCCAATCAAAGCAAAAACGAGAGATAAAAGCGTCACCTGATTAGCTCCTAAACCCAAATGCGCAAAAAACCAAGTCACATAAATTGAAAGACGACGCGCCATCCATTTGCCGTACCAGGCATCCGCTGATTGCCTTGGCTTTTGCAGCAATGTCCGGAACTCACGAAATGGGATCATGTTCACTCGTTAGAGGTATGTCGGAAACATTTGCGGCTGTGGGAGTTTGAGATCCAAACCATTTGGCTTTTAAGGCACTCCATATGTCATATTCCTGAAACATTTTCCACCACAGCGGAGCAAAAAATAAAGCGATGGTCAAACAAGAAACAATAACCTGAACTAATGAGTTAGAAGAATTGGGGAAAAAACTCGTCAAACCCAAGAGCACAGCCATCATCATGGCAAATCTTCCCATATATCCGAGGTAATGTTTAACCGCTTCCAGTGGCTCAAACAAATGACGTGCTGAGACAAGATATCCGGATGTGAACAACAAAAATGAAATGACAACATTGATCACGGCAACGCTTTCGATTCTCAGATGTGCACGAAGCGCAAGAAAATTAAATCCAAAAGCCAACGCCGCTGCCATTGCCATACAAATCAGTAAAATGACTTGTTTGCGCATTAAGGCAATAAAATAACCGTAGGTTTGAAACAAAGCAAGAAAAAAGCCGGCCGGAATCAAGCATCGTAACGATGAAATTCCTCCTGCGTAATCTGGAATCACCCGCATCACCAAATAGGGAACTGCAAACCACGTTACGCCAATCAAAATGGGCATCGCATTGCTAAAAAAAATACTAGTTTTTGCGATATACCCTTTCAGTTGCCGAAAGTCACCTGTCTTTCCAAACCGTTCATGAAGGTTTGGAAGTAATACCACACAAACAGGGTTTGGGAAATTTCTCATATAGGTGAACGCCATCACGGCAATGCTGTACAATCCCAATTCCTTAAAAGACAAAAATTTTGCAATCATCACGCGATCCGCGCTTAAGAAAATTCCTGTCGCTATTCCTACCATATACAAAGGAAATCCAAATTTGATGGCATTCCAAATAATTTTCCAGTTAAACTGAAAACGAAATTTAAACCGGTGCTGCAACCTGACGAAGAGCAAATCAAAAGTGTAGCTGAGACACATCGCCCAAATAAAACCATAAATCTGATAACGATAACTCAAAATGGCTACAAGTACAGAATTAACAATGGCTGAATAGACACTCAAACGAGACGCAAGGGAGAAATTCTTATAGCCCCGGAGCAAACAAATTTGAAGCGTGCTGTATCGCTGAAGCATGAGCATGAGCGGCACAAAAAGCAAACCATAAAACATTTCCTCTTTCAGATGAGTGCGATTAAACAATGCAAAACCAGCAATGCCGGCTGCAACAATTAAAGACGAAGTCATGCTAAAAGAAAAAACATTATTTTTGATCGTTTCTGCTTTATCCAGCTCATTTCGGCTGCGGTGAAACGGAATGTCGCGCGAAATCACTTCCGTCACGCCAAACGCAGTCCAAGATGTATAAATGAGAATCACTTGAAGTAATGACCATATACCCTGCTGCACGGGTCCTAAAAAACGGCGGGTCAACAAAGAAGTCACAAGCGTAATCATTTGAGTCAACATAAAGGCTGATAAGTACTGAAATGCATGACCGATAATTTCTTTTCTATTGCTCATGATTGATTCCGGTTAAATTAATTTGTACACATGATAAATAAATTTTGGTTCTCGCCCATTTTTGGATATCATTGTGATCACTTTACGAACAAGCGATGGGTCTTCAATGACTTGATCAAATCCGGTTCGCCGGGTCGTCGCGCCCGGCTGAAGCGAAATACCATCCAATAGATAAGTAAATCCTTTTTCTTTCAGAAAAGCAGCCATTTCAGCGGGAGTCCTATTTTCGTCGTACTTGGAGACCAGCGAAAAAAATTCTTCAAAAATGACTGCGCGATCAAAATAAAAATATCTGACCTCAGCTCGCATTAATACCTTAGCATCCGACGGCAAATTCTGATTCATCCACCGTGAGATTCCAGTCGTGCGCTCCGTATAGGTCAAATACTGATCAGCGGACCAAATTCTTAAAATCGGAAGAAATTGAATGCGAAAATGATAAATGGAAAGCACGAACAAGAAAACAAACAAAATAATCTGTCCACTCTTGATTAACCAGTGTACCATTTTTTTGTGGGTCTGATGCTGAATGAAACTGATGCCTAAGGCTGCGCAAATGAGATAAAAAGGGAACATCGGCATCAAATACCGGCTCGTCTGAGCCGTCAAAAACCAGACGGTTGTCATCAGCCACATAAAAAAAAGATACGGTAAATTTTTTCTTGATTTGATTGCACCATAAACAACAAACGGCAATAAAAGAAGATAAGCCGGACCGATCCAGTGATGATAGTCAAATTCGACCGGGATAAATGTCAAATTCCATGGAATTAGAAGATAATTGATCCACGTGCGCGGCAGCCCTTGAATCTCATAGTAAGAAAACGAAGTCTCCATAGCCGCATCTTTATTGAAGAGAGTTGCAAAATGAGGATAAACGGGATTCCCGGTAAGAATCCAATTGCGAATAAACCAGAACCAACACGCGATCAAGACTGCTACCCCCCAAACTATTAGCCGTGAACATTGCTCTTTAGAGAATCGATTTTTGACGGTTTGGCCTAATAAGCACAAGAAAGCAGCAACCGCTGCCGTGGCTGCCAGATACTTAATGGAAATCGCAATCCCCATGAGTAAGCCACTATAGAAAAAATTGATCTTCCTTCCCTGCGGCTCTTCAATCAATAAATAAACCGACAGAAAAACGAATAAAGTCACGCCAACATCAACATAGGTCGTTGTAATCTGATTAATTAAGGTCGGAGTAAACCACAATAAAGCGCCGGCGAAAAAACCAAGCTCTCTGTGGTTTGTTTTTTGTTCCACTACACGCGTAACAGCCAGAACAAGCAAAACACCCGTGATCCAATGAAAGAGCCGGCCCATTGGAACATTTCCAAACATCAGCCCGACAGCATATAAAACATTCTGTAAAAATGAGCGGTAGGAACGGAGTTCGTATTCAATTGGAACGATTGAAGACTGCTGCAAAAAAAGTTTTGGCAAATTCAGCTGATAAGCTAATCCATCATTAGAGGATTCGGGCAGCATGCAAAAGATAAACGTCAATATAATACTGAATAAAAGTCCGATTCGAACGAACCATTCCCATGTACCAACACCTGATCTGATATCAAAAAATGAGACGACAGTTTTAGCCCACTCTGTAAAATCATTTAGTTTTTTCCGGCGAAGAAATAAAACGGTTAACATAAAGATGACCGTTGGCCAGATTGATAAATGATGAAACAAGCCGATAACCACTAAAAAATAAGCGAAGCTAGCCCATCCCAAAGCGATCAAGAAAACGCCATCGATTATTTTGTCGCCCTTTGAAAGACGAGCTCCTACCATTTCGCCCAAGACATATAGCATGGGCAAACATAGAATCCAAAAAAGAATTGCAATGAGGGCTGTCAACATTGATTAATTATTCACCGAAGGGAGAAAAACGAAATTCGATGGTATTATTTGGCTCGGCTATAGGCACCGCTTGAAACAACCCATAAGCTTTTAGGATTTGGACCTGTTTTCCGTTGACCCAGGCTTTCCATCCTGGGTAATAACTATTCGCGACCACAAAATATCCGGGACGCGTTGCATTCACCTGCCAGCGCTCGAATTCAGGCTCGGCTACTTCAGAAGTAATTTTAAATTCTCCGTAACTTTCAAATCCACGCTTGAACTCTGATAAAAATCCGGCAAGTTTAGGCAATTCTGATCTCTCAACAACCATGGCGGAAAAAGGATCAAATTTCGGATCTAGAATTATTTTTTTCACCGCTTCCCAATTATCGGCAATTTTAAGATTGGGTACAAAAAAAGTTTTCGATTGTTCTTTTTTGAAGCGGAATAAAAATACGTTATTCTTTGGATCCTCTGTCAGCAATTCCAATTCTGGATGGTCAAATTTATATAAGGAAAGAATGTGAGAGACACCTGTTAATTTGAGAAGATTTAGATGGCTGGTCACAAATTCAGGTGTAGGCCAATAAGGAAAATTGGAATCGTTGACGTTTCCCATCAACCCAATCGTTTCATAATAACGTTTTAGGACAAAGGGAGAATAGGCGCCGATATCGGCATAACCATATAACATATTCAAACTGGGCATTGCGGGAACGAGCTTAAATTGATAATTAAAGCTGTAGACGCGACTCACCTGTCCTTTTTCGTTTGCATGTACCAAGTATTGAACAATCGGTGATTTGATTTCAAGATTTCGGTAATCATCGAACCCTTTTTTGAACATGATGGAAGCAAAGCCGTAAAGATCCACAAATAAGAAAATAAATCCCAGCACAAGCCAAAGACGAAGTCCTTTTTTAAGCTTGATCAACCACACGGAAAAAACAATGCCCGTCAAAATCATTGCAGAATTCCAAATCGTCCAGGGATGAAAAGAAAACAAAGCCAATATGTAATCAATGGATCTTTCAAATTTTTCCTGATATTTTTCGAATGTGTGTGGATGACCGACTTTTTGATAAACAAAAGAAGTGATAAACCAATCTCCCACCTTCAGAACGTACGTCTTTCCAAACTTAAAGATTGAAAAAATAAAACCGGCTGAGCCAATAAAAAATAAACAAACTGCTAAAAAGCGCTGTCCGATTTGAGCAATTTGTGGTGATTGCTGTTTGCTTTTTGCAAGATCCCACAATCTTTGAAAGCCAAAACCTCCCAAAAGCGCCAAACTGAAACAAACAAAGATAATGAACTTAGCGGGTGTTCGAAATGAATAAAAGTGAGTGATTTTAACGAAGGCAATGTAAAGCGGACTCCACTGACCCAGCGCCATCAATAGCGAGATGACAGCAATCCAGCACCATAATTTTAAAAATCTTTTCAAAGAAACATCGGGCTGATCAAACGCGGCGAATATAAGCAGCACCGAAAAAATTCCCATATAAAAACTATTGCCGCGAAAGATATTATTCCAGTGCGGAAAAAATGTGGTAACAACAGCTCCCGGAAACATGGAACCCACATAAGCGTATTCTTCAACCAAACCCTCCCGATTCGAAAGCATCGCAAGTTTAAAGGTCAGCCACATTTGAGGCAGTGCCAATAAAATCGCAAACAGTCCAGCCGCGGTCAATCCCAAACCCATTTTTACCCAAAAATTGAAATTATTTTTTCCTTGTTCTGGAAAGAGGAAAACTCTAAGCAGCGCGTAAATTGCAAACATAAATAAACACAAAATTCCAATTTGCATGTAGCCGGCAATTAATGAAAATGCAAACACGAATGACAAATAAATAAAATAATGCCGCTTCCATTCTTGATAAACTTTTTCAAATAAAAATAGTCCCCATGGAAACCACGCAATTGTTTTTAACGAAGTAATGCTGTAATAAGCTCCACCGTACGAAGCGCCAAATAGAAACAAAAACGCCGCAATAAAAGAACCTACTGGTTTCAAGCCAATTTGGCGCGCATAAAAGTACATCCCCAATCCCGATAAAAGGAAATGAATAAGGTTCATATAAGAATGCGCCCATTGGATGGGTAGAAGAAAGTAAAGGAGCAGATTGATGGGATAAAACACGCCGATTTGGCTTTCAGCCGCAATCGGAAATCCACATTGAATTAATGGCGTCCAGAAAGGGAGTTTAAATTGATGAACTGATTTCCACAACAAATCAGCCCATGGATAATGTTGCCATAAATGATCGGCAACAAGAAAACCGGATTGGGCAACAAAAAATTTTGGATAAAAAATGAGGAGACTGGCCAGAATACCTAATGTAAACTGAATATCTGACCTTCCGAACTTGATATTCATGAAGGAATGTACTTATTCATTTATTAATTGACCTCAATTTGCCACTGGTGATAATCTCTGTAAAGTATGCATTGTGCCTCAAATAGTTTAAGAAAGCAACGAACGAAGAAAACATAGATATGGACCAACATAAACAAAGCTTTTTCCTAAACATTTTTTTGATGCTAGGCATCTTGATTATTTGCATTTTGGGAGTCGAAGCGTTTTGTTATTTCTATTTAAAAATTCCGGCGCACATGCCCTCTTTGGTTTATTTCGAACCTGGCCCAAAACCTGAAAAGCGCCTCATGCAAAATGCAGATGTGCAAGTCCGAGGCGCTTACCGGGAATTTCTATACCGAGTTACAACCGATGCCAACGGCTTTCGCAAAACCTACCCATTTACGGACGAACAGGCGTATTCAATTGCAATTTTGGGCGATTCTCAAACCTTCGGCACCGGCATTAATGATGATCAAACATTTGCTTCCGGATTGGCAAAAAATCTTGGCACTTCGGTCCTGAATACGGCCTGTCCCGGATACAACACCATTGAGGAATACTGGACCTATAAAAATCGAGTCCGGCAATTTAAGCCGCGCCAAGTGTTGCTTTTCTTTTTTGCTGGTAATGACCCATACGAAAATTTCAAAAATCGAGAACTCTATTCTGAAAATTCAGTAAATCAGACAAATCAAAATCCAAAAATGACTACCAAACCCTTTAGAGAAAAACTGAAAAATTTCTTGGCGAAACATTCAGCCATCTACGGCAGCCTTATTAAACTTCGCCAAGTTCCGCAAATAAATCGGTTTTTTTATCGTTATAAACTCGTAAACCCAGTTCCGCCATCAGAACTTGCGATTTTTAAAATAGGTGAAAATCCTCAAGCGATGGATCATTGGGGCGTAACTGAAAAAATGATTCTGGATTTGCGGAGGGAGGTTGAATCAGATGGTTCTGAATTTTGGTTGGTTTCTATTCCTGATCGTTATCAAATTGAAAATGATTATTGGCAGCAGTGGGTTGCCAAATACAATTTGAATGTCAAAGATTTTGATTTAACACTCCCGAATCGGCATCTTGCAGAATTTGCGCAAAGAAATGGAATCAATTTTCTAGATACGACTGAAAGCTTGATGAATGCTCAAAATAAAGGCCAGTCCATATATTGGAAAATTGACGCTCACCTGAATCCTCTTGGCCACAAGGTCATCGCTGATTTCGTGACCTCTCATTTATCCAAACCTGAACCTACCCGCGGAGAAAATAAATGAACCTTTCCGGGAACAGAAAAAATATGGTTGCACTTCTCAGCATTTTCTCACTAGGCCTTTTACTGCGCCTTGTCATGGCTGCTGTTATTCCGTCTGCCGGTGATATTGATGCGTGGAAGCATTATTCAACGTACTTCGAACAAGGTCTTTTTTCCCCTTATGATGAGGTGTGCCGTTATAAATATTCCCCTTTATGGTTTTGGATCATTACGCTCGTTTCCTTCATTTGCAAAAACACAGGCTGTCCTTTCACTTTTGCTATCCGCTTGCCCATTATTTTTACGGATGTCATTTTTTTCTGGCTGCTTCTAAAAAGCTGCCAAAAACTTCGCTTTGATTCCAAACAAACACTGATCACGGCGGCGGCGTTCTTTTTAAATCCGGTATCGCTTCAGATTAGCGGATATTACGGCCAATTCGACAATATAAGTCTACTGTTTATCTTGTTCGCTTGGTATGCATCAAGTTTCTATCCCAAACATCGTTTTTGGTGGACGTTAGTGTTTTTGAATCTTTCTTTAGCCATTAAACATTTCACGATTATGTTAATTCCTGCTTTTGCTTTTATTCAAAAAAAATGGCCCCGAAAAATTGCTTTGGGTTTGGCTGCACCAGCCTTGTTTTTTGCGATCTTAACGCCCTTTTGGATTCAGGAACCACATTGGACCAATGTGAATGTGTTTCAGTACACGCTCAGTTCGGGGTATTGGGGATGGTTGGGTATGATTTGCCGAAGTGTTTTGCTGTTTACAGGCTTTGATATGATCAGCCAACCGTGGTTCAAGTATACTTCCCTATTGAATCCACTTCTTTATGTCGCGATTATTGTTCTCTCGTTCTGGATCGTAAAACGTTATTCTCTCCTGGATTCACTCATTTTAATTCTGCTTATTTTTTATTCGTTAACCACTCAGATCGCACCTCAATATACAGTGTGGATTATTCCTTTTGCTGCTTTGCGGCTGAATCGATATTTTTACGCATATAGTCTGATTGCCGGCATTCAGCTCGCGCTTTTTTATTATTCTCATTATCATTGGTTTTTTAATTATCCTCTTCCAAATATTTACTCAGAAGCCTTTGTCATTTTCCGGTACTTGACATGGGCCGTATGTGTAGTTTGGCTCTTCCATCAGATGAGATCAAAAAGCACTCCTATGCTTTCATGACCTTACCTAAACGGCTTTTGCTCTTCGTCTCGTTGTTGTTTGTCTCAGCTCCCCTGTGGAAAGCAGAAGAACTTTCCCTATTGGGCCACGGTTTGTTCATTCGAACCGATGCGTTTGTTTCCTTCGGTTTATCACTCTTATTTGCCTTAATGGTCCAAGCTTGGCTGCCAAACAACGTTCTGAGCGCGCTGGAGAAAGTACTCATATGGGCAAAATCAAAAGTAAATATTTTAACGGTTGTTCTTTTGGTTTTTGTTTTGGCTGGCCTCATTCTCATTAACAAGCTCGTTCTTCATTCATTTTTAAGTTCCGCCGACGAACATTCCTGTTACTTCTTGGCAGAGTGCCTCCGGATCAAAAAACTATGGGTTGCTTCACCCCCGCTTTCTGAATTTTTTAATGTGGTTCATGTTGGCAACCGCGATGGGAAATGGTTTAGTGTTTATCCTCCCGGCTGGCCATTGATTTGGGCGGTAGGCATTTCTTTGAACATCGCAAATTATTTAAATCCATTCATGGCGGTGCTTTCGCTTGTTTTTTTCTACTTGGCAGTGCAAAAAGTATTTGAGAAATCAGTTGCGACCATAGGAATTTTTATTGTTTCGTTTGCGCCGTTTTTTATGTTTACTTCTGCATCTTATTTTTCTCATACCACTTGTCTTTTGATGATTTCCGTTTTTCTATATGGATACGTGAACTATGCGTCTGCGAAGTCTGAAAAAGAACGCTTTGGCTGGGCAATCTTGATTGCAACGTCGATTGGATACGGCTTAATGACGCGATATCTAACAATGGCAGCTATTGCGGCGCCTGTTTTGGTTTATGAGCTATGGCAACGCTTGAAATCCAAAACATGGCGAAAAACAGATACTTTAATTGTGATTATTTTAGGCTTCTTCGCCGCTCTTATTCTTTATCAGAATTGGTCGGTCACGGGAAATTGGTTCAAAGCCCCGAATAAGTACGACAAAAGCTGGGAGCGTTTGGGATTTCGCAAGAATTACACACCACTCGACGGTTTAATCATGATTATTTCACGGTTTTTTTATTTAAGTGATTGGTTTTCGCCTATTTTAATTTTTCTATTCTTTTCGGCACTTTTTTCAAAACGTAGCTCAAATTTCATCCAGCGTCTGTTTCGGTGGGGATTTTTCTATTCTGTGATTGCCTATTTCTTTTATTATTCCTGGGGCGGAGGCCAATACGGGCCACGTTATTATTACGAAGGCTTTCTATTTATGGGCTCAACTTTGGGAGATGGAATTGTCCATTGGTGGAAAACAGGAAACGTGGTGCTTAAAAAATTTATCGTTGGGGCAATTCTTGCCTCACTAATTTCCAATGCTTATCTTTTCTATAAACAGTCTGAATTTTTTCAGGAGGTAAGTTTTCAGCGTAAGAGCCTTTATGAACTGGCTGAGAAAACGATTAAACGTGAAGCCATTGTTTTTATCCAGGGACATTTAGGGAAAAGACTGATCATGACGCAAGAAGATACAGTCAGAAATCATCCTCTTTTAAATACGAAAATTTTATACGCTCATGATTTGGGGGATAAAAATAAGGAACTTATGCAAGTGTACCCAAATCGTGAATATTACATGGGATTTTATGACAGCGAAGCAAGCCTTCCCGTTCTTCAAAAATTGTCATCAAAATTGTAATACTTGAAAATCTCTTTTTTAGAAAGCACATAATGACACGGCAGAACATCAAAGATCTTTTCATTCAAGTTTATGTCACTGTGTGTGCATGGGTCGTTTTGAGCGGGGGCGCCTTTTTCGTAAGTAGAGGATATCTGAAAAGCTTTCGGGACGGCCATCGCGCGTTACTTTTGAGTCTTCTCCTAAGCTGCATCGTCCTTTCGTTGTATCGTTACCGGATGGACAAACAAACCTTCTTTCATTTAGAGCCCTTTAGGTCCATAAAAGTTTTTTTTGAGCTGCCCGCAGCCATATCAATTTCCGTTCTATGCATCCTCTATTTTTCAATTCAATTTTTTAGTTTAATGAGTATGCATGCCGGTTTTGAAACAGCTCTTTACGATCTGGGCTTATACGACCAAATTATTTGGAACACCGCTCATGGGCATTTTTTAATTACCTCAATCCGAGGCGGTTTGCATATTTTTTCCGAACGGTTTAAACCTATGTTGGCTCTATTAGCACCGATTTATTTAATCGGCAATGATACGTCTCTTCTATTTATTGTTTCATCGCTCATTTCTTCAACGTGTATTGTGTCAGTCTATCTCATCACCAAAGCATTGACTCGTTCGCATCAAACAGCATTGGTGATGGCAATATGTATTTTTTTCTATTCGCCACTTCGGAACAGTGTGAATTTTTTATTTCACACGCAAACATTTGCGGATCCATTTTTACTGTTTGGTTTTTATTTTGCCTTGCGGAAGATGACGAAATCAATGATCGCGTGCTTATTGCTTGCTCTCATGTGCAAAGAAAGTGTTTTTTTTGACGTGTTGGGCATCGGACTTTTTTTTGTTTCACGCCGCGAACGGATAGGCTGGCCGGCCATGATACTGGCTCTCGTTTATCTGTTCTCGTTCGTTATGATTGTTGAACCCTTATTTCGATATCCTTTTGTGACGGTAAATAAATGGGCTTTCTATAATCATCTTTTTAAACTGGATCCGGCAGGCTGGAAAGAAATTCTAACACCCAATCCGATCGGTTTTATCATTCTTGTCCTTGGCCCTTTTCTTTTTTTATCCTTTAAATGTAAAGGTTGGTATTGGCTGCTAGGACCGTCATTTGCCTTCAGACTCTTAAGCCGGTGGTCTAATTTCCGGACGATTACGTTTCACTATACTTCCGGCTTAAATGCCTTGGTTTTTATTTCTGCGGTGTATGGAATTGCGGCGTTTTTTAGCGTCACCCATGGAGAAAAAAGAGATAAATGGCGGTTAGGATTCCTTGATTTCATAGGTATCCGAAACGCATTCTATTTGCTGCTTATTACTTCCGCGTTTATTTTTGCCGGCGACCCACAATTGCTTAGAATTGAAAATCATTTGCGGCTTGCGTCAATGGCGAAGCACCAGAAGGTGATTCGTGTGCTGAATGAGATTCCGCCTGAGTACTCCATTTTGACAAATGAAAGACCATCTGCGCATTTAACGCACCGCCCAAATTTGTATGTGTTTCAAAGCATGTTTACCCATGCTCCTCAGGAGGAAATCGCGAAACGGCCGGATTTGGTGATTGTGGATGAGGAGCGGATTAACGCACAAGAACGAGAGATTGTTCGCCAATTGGTCGCGCAGGGGTACACAGTCATTTTTGAGATCGAATTCTTGAAAATTTATGAGCAGCAACCACCAGATCTTCATCCGGTACCGTTAACCTTATTGAATCGCTGGCGGGATATAACGCAAGACCCGGTTGTAAATTATCACAAAATAATTCGAATTTGGTACACCCGGTCTTTACTTGTTTTAGCAGGATTGCTTTTCCTAGGACTGATGATGAGCAGTGTGGTCAGACCCTAGTTCTTTTAAAAAGGCAGTTGAAACTTTCCTGATTAATGTGACTCGCCAGGAATTTCTCCGTTAAATAAAATCCATGTTGTTTCAGATATTCACAAAGCTTCTCTTCTTCCCTTTTATTCTGAGACTCAACGAGAATCGATTTTAAATTTGGGCTTGATAGAATCTGAACTGCTCCTTTTAATATCGAAAATTCAATCCCATCGACGTCTATTTTAATATGATTGGGCACCGAAATTGAAAATTGATCGATTAAAAAATCGATACTCATACAAAGCATTTCGAGTTTCAAGGAAGGCTTAAAATTTACCCCCCCCCATCCCCTCCCTCGATCTGATGGCCCGACAACCCTAGATGATTGAAATTAACATAATTAAAAGTTTCTATTGACGTTTTTTCGCCGCATGCAATGTTGAGTGGAATGATATTGGCAGCTATTCCAGATTTTCGTTGATTTAAAGCGATATTGCGGCACAGCAACACAAAATTCATAACGGCGGGTTCAATTGCGAACACTTTACTTGCATAGATCGACATGATTAACGAATATGCGCGACATTCGACCCGATATCAAAAATAGTGTCGCTTTTACTGAATCCCTCAATCCAGCACACCGTATCCGGTTCCTTCTGACAAGACCGCGACCTAATATTGTCACACATGTAAATTTTGTGCTTTGGATAGTCTAATTCAGTGGAAATATTGATTTTGTCGCGAAGATCTAGAAGCGCTAATTTAATTCGTTTCTTAAGTGCTGCGTAGGTAAATGTCATAGCCTAGGCGGGAATTTGGTTCTGTGAGCGATGCCACTTAAGAACCTCGGCAATTCCTTCGCGGAGAGAATATTTCGGAGACCAATTCAGTAATTGTTTTGCTTTCGTAATATCGGCTGCCCAGCAATTGCTGCTCCACGGCCGCCGCTCATATTTTCCTTCCACCACATTGATTTTTTTCTGAGTCAGATCTTCGATAATTTCAATGACTTTTTTAAATGAGGTTTCTACGCCGGTTCCAATATTAATAATATGATGTCCTTGCACGTGGTCTGAAGCGGCGGTTAAATAGCCTGTAATTAAATCTTCGACAAATACAAAATCACGCGTTTCATTAAAAGACGTCAGCGGCAACTCGCGGCCTTCCAAACAGGCGCGAATGATGGTTCTGATGAGACGCGTTTCTCCTTCACCGGGACCGTAAATATAAAAAGGCCGCAGCGTAATAATCTTCTTTTTATGGTGGATCGCATAGGCTTGAAGCAATAGCGTGTTGCCAGCTTTTGTGGCGCCGTAAAAATTATTGGGTTCTAAAAGGTCTGTTTCTTTCATCGGAGATTTTTTGGTACCATATTCAATGGCCGTACCGGTATAAATAAAAGATTCAAAATTATCACGCAAAGCGACTAGCAAATTAGTCAACCCAAACCCATTGACGTGGGAAACGCGAAGAAGGTCGGTTTGATCCGGATAAACCCCGTAACTAGCTAAATGAAATACAATTTGCGGGCAAATTTCCAAACAAACAGTATTTAAAGTGACGGGATCGAGCAAATCGCAGCGTACGATATTGATTTGTGATTCCATATTCCGAAGCCGCTGAAGCGTGCTTTGCGGTGAGACAAGCGCGTAAACAACGGCTTTCACTTCGATCAGTCTGGCAACAAGATGAGCGCCAATAAAACCATTCGCACCTGTTACCAAAACGCGCTTTCCTTTTAAACTCTCAAATGGATTCATGATTTGGCCAACGCAAGTTCCTTGGGATATAACCAGGCCGCTGCTTTTTTCCAGCCTAAACGGGCAATCATGAATTGTCCAATAGTTTTTAAAACGCCCACGCCGTACTCAAAACTTCTTTTTAAATTAATTTGTGTCACATTGGGATAATAACGGCAAGCCACCGGAATTTCGGTAATTCGTACCCCGGCAAGCACAGCCTGGAGGACAATCTGGAAAGCGAATAAATAGGCGTCATCGTTTTGTTCAAAATTTACCTTTTCAAGAAATGAACGGTGATAAACACGAAAGCCGCAGTGATTATCGCTTAACCTAACGCCCAACACGAGCCAGCAAATTGGGGCGGAAAGCTGATTAATCACATATTTCCAGATCGGCATTCCCCGCTTAATCGCATCCCCGAATTGGGTAAAACGAGAACCCGTGACAAATCCATAGCCTTCCTGCATCTTGCGAATGGCTTCGGGAATGACCGAGGGATCATACTGATCATCTGGATGAAGCTCAATTAAGATATCAGCTCCTAAATCCAGACACTTTCTCATGCATGATTTTAAATTTCCGCCATACCCCAAATTTTTGCTGTTGGCGTAGAATTTGATTCCCAATTGCTTGGCAACGGATTCAACACCGTCATTGGAAGCATCATCCACCAATACAATATCGTCCACATATTCTTTTGGAATTTTAGCGTAAACGTCGGCCAACGTTTTTGCAGCGAAATAAGCAGGAAGAAAGACGATGACTTTTTCTTTTAGATTGGGCATTCACATCCTCAATTTAGAATTAATGAGACAAAAATATACCATTTCTCATATAGGGTTACAACAATCCAGTTTGTTTGCATGATATTTCAATTTGACATTACCTTTGACAAGCCAATTCGGGTTTTGCATAATGACGGCTTATCAACCAACCACATGGCAAACTTTCCTCCACTCAAGCATTACATCCTTTACTGTATTGATCAAATGATCCGTCAATATCATCTAGAGCCGCCCTTCTTAGACGTCGGCTGCGGCATTGGCGATGTCAGCGCGCATTTGGCTGAAAAAGGATGGTCTGGCAAAGCGATTGATATCTCAGCTCCAGCTATTGAACTGGCCACTACGCAGCTTCGAAAATTTCCATCGGTTGAACTCAAAAAACAATCTCTTTTCGAAGAACGTCGCACTTATAAAACGATTATTGCCCTCGATATTCTGGAACATTTAGAAGACGACGAAACGGCCATTCAAAAAATATCAGACTTGCTCGATCCTGATGGCCATTTAATTGTTGCTGTCCCCAGCAATCCAAAAGAATGGCGCTGGGATGATGATTACGTGGAACATAAACGGCGTTACACAGAAGCCACCATGACGGCTAAATTCAAGAAGTCTTCTTTAAACTCCGTCGTTTTTTGGGATTTTACCTTTCCAGTTTTTTGGCTGATGAGACGTATGTATACATCGATCAGGAAAGCTCCGCCAAAGAGCGAAACCAGCAATCATGAAAAAATTGAAATCTCCGGAATTGTCAAGATGTGGCATTTCCCCATTATTTCTGATCTGCTCTCAAAAAAATCGTTTCTCTGGGATTTGGTTTACCGGTGGCAGTTTCGCCAATTTAAAAATAGGCCTGATCTCGGACATGAAATGATCGTGTTGGCCCAGAAAAATGGAACCTTCAAAAATTCTTCTTTGTTATAATCGCTTCTACCACTCGCTCAGTTTTCTTGCCATCTCTTAAACCTAAATAATACTGTTTTGTTTCATCTGAAATCAGCTGCTTAAAAAATTTACTGTCACGACTGCAAATTTTTTGAATGGCTGACTTCAATAAAATTTTAGAATCTACAATATGACAAAAACCCTTAGCAGCATAGTCATACAATAGCGGGCTTTTAACCTTTCGAAAATCCACATAGAGAGTCGGTTTTTGTGCTATGGCAGACTCTATAATAGTGGTCGACCAATATGCCAGAATCATCGCATCACACTCCATTAAAAGTTCAAAAATATCATCAGAATGCTTTTTTAAAGTAATTTGATTTTCAACTCCGCTGCGCTCAATTAATTTTTTCCATAACGGAATCATTTCAAAACTGTGGGGTTTGATGATCAGCTCGATAGGCTGACCTTTAATGGCAGAAAAAACGGATTCTAAAACAGGAATTTGAACCTGCCCAAAACATTCTTTTTGATGTCCAACATAACTGTAAACATCCGGAGAAAACGACCACAGGCCTGTGCCACAAAATAAAATCTTGGACCTTTTATCAGGAATTTCCCTCGCCTCATTTTTTACATTGGAAATCAGACGATCATATCTTGGCGTTCCTGTGACAATAATATGATCTGGCTTCCATCCGCGCCGCATGTAATTGGATTTCTCAAATTTGGAATTCACAAACGTGTAAGATTGGAAAAAGTGGCGATTTTGTTCCGGTACGTTTGCACTGACTGCAAAATTAGCGTGAGAGATGCAAAAGACCGGCACTTGATGGGTTGTAAAATAACCGGCCAAAACACCGCCTTTGACTGAAAAATCATCATCCACCAAAACAGATTTAATCTTTGCGACAGAGGTTATATTCTTCAGATGATTTATTTGTTCCGCGGATTTTAAAAAGTAAGCGCTCATTCTTCCAAATAATTGGCTCTGCACAAAGCTTTCCAAATTAACGCCATCATATTCAAAAAGATCGGTGTTTGTGCTTAACTCAAAGGCTTTATTAAATTGATTCCCAATTTGCTTGGCATATTGATTTTCATCAATATAAGCTCTATTTGGAAAGCATTCCGGAAGAAGATATGGAATATGTTGCTTTAGAGAAAAGAAAAATTGCTCTAAATGAAATTCAAAATCATACAAAGCAACCTTGACTTCTCTTCTCTTAAGTTCTGCAATGGTTGAGCTTAAATGCCGCAGAGAACCAAACGCCAAAACATCGGTGGTAGATGGAACTTTATTGTAGAAGGCGTAAATTTTATTCATTATCTTCTTGATTGTTGGAAGAACAGCCGTTTTGAAATAACTCCTTGTTTCCGGTTGCCAATTTCCACTTTTCCTTTTTTCATCCAAATGAATGGTGCTCACTGAAAAGTTGCGTTTTTGGCATTCGATTTCAAGAAACCGATTCAGATAATGATTACCCGAAAATTGTGGATAATCTTTCTGAGTTGAGTCAGCAAATAGAACGATTTGTGAATAATGACTTTGCTTGAGAAGTAACTTAGAAAAATGGTGGGACCGAAGGATCGGCGTAAGAAGATAGCCGTGGATAATGCAAATCACCATGGCCCAATTGATATCATCAAACACTTTGCGATCCCTGCACCAGGCGGCCCATCGGGCAGCAGTTTCACAGGACCAGGTATTTATTTTTTCCCAATGCTCGGCAATTAAATTTTCGTCCAGTTTTTTGAAGGCAATTTTTTGATTTTCAAAATAAGCGTAATGGCGCTCATCATCGCACCATACTTCAAATTGTTTCGGATCAAATCCTTTTTGGACAAAATGCTGATGTTGAAGCGGCGTGGATAAAACAACTAATTTACTCAATGGACAGGAATTAAAATCAATTATTTTGTAGGATTCAGGTTCATTTCACGGACTTCGTCTGGACTATTTTTATCATTTGGATCATCCAGATCTCCATTGATTCCGTGAAGACATTCCAACAAACCCTGACCCATGTCGGTATACATGGTATCCGTCAATTTATGGCCAACGCGGGGCGTGAAAGAATAAGGCGTATACATGTAGTGAGCAGTTGAATTGGAACGGTCTTTGTAATTGATTTTGATGTCTTTTCCAATAATTTCCCGGACCGTTTCAACCATTTCTTTAAACTTAACCGGATGATGCCCACTAATCGTAATGGGCATATTTTTAAATTGCTCATCCAAGATTTTAACACTGAGTGAAGCCGCGTCTTTGACGTGAATATAATCGCGCACTTCCTCACCGGTGCCGTTGTAATCAATTCGGCCGGCCGTCAGCGCCTGTTTTAAATACCGATAGATACTGTTCCGCTCGTCCGCGCGAGGACCGTATAAAGTACTAAATCTTAAAATCGTATAATCCAATCGGTAGGCTCGGTGATATTCTTCAATATATAGCTCTGAGGATTGTTTGCTGCAGCGGTAAAAACCACCTTTTTCGCTATACACATAAATGGTGCTGGCATAAATAAACCGCTCTACCTTGGCTTTCAAAGCAGCATTCATCACGACGGTGTTGCCAAGAATGTTTAATTGAATGGTATCAATCGGTTTAATCGAAGCATAATCTAAATCTGAAAAGCCGGCAAAGTTATAAATAATTTCACAACCTTGAACAGCGTCCACGACTTTTTGAGCATTGAGTATGTCTCCGACAATCATTTTTTGATTCTTCTGTAAAAATTTTGAAGGACGAAGATCAAAAATAGCAACGTCATGACCCGCTTCCGTCAAAGCATCGGCGACATGACTGCCTAAGAATCCAGAACCGCCAAAGACAACAATTTTTTTAGATTTTGACATAAATCCTCATTTCAGTTGGTTCACAGCTTCATTTAATTGGCTCAGGTCAGAGATTCGATTTTTGCATTGAGCAAAGTCTGAAGAACCTTTTTTAATTTTAGCCACAAAGTGAACGCCGGTGGCCGAAGCAGCTCTGAAGTCCGATTCGGCGTCGCCGACAAAAATAATTTCTGATTTCTGAAATCCATATTTTTTCATGATGTGTTTGATAATATCTTCTTTTTCCTGAGGCGAACCAAAAACTTCTAGAAAATAACGCGTCAAATGACGTCGTTTTACAATGTCGTGCAATTCTGCCTCAGGTGTTCCAGAAGCAATGAAAATGGAATATTTTTTATGGTTCTCTCTCAGAAATTCATCCGCTCCCGTAACCATTGGCGTTTCCAAAACTTGGTCATAAACAATTTTAGAAAATTCGTCGCCAAGCTGTGTTTCTTCTTCCCTGTGTAAAACCTTTTGGGCAAATGTTTTATAAATATGCTTAAACTTCACAAATCTGGAAATGCCCATATTTTTTTTATGGTAGTCAACAATCTGATCAACTTCTTTTGGAAATCGAGGCTCAAATAGCTGTCGAAAAGCCTCTGTTTTAATATCGGCCGATTCCAGAATCACCCCATCAAAATCAAAAATAATGGCCTTAATCATAAAAATTTTCCAAGCACTGTGCAAGGAGCGCTGTCAATTCCTTCTACGCGTAGCGGCAAAACCAATACTTGTTTTAAACGAGGCGTTGCTTTTCTTAGGTCCATGTCTTCGATAATTAAGATTGGTTGTCCTTTTCCCTTGGGATCTAAAAAAGCCTGATGAGCGAGTCTGCCTTCTGGCCGATTCAAATAAGAAGAAAGCGAGATCCAATCAAAACCGATTCCTCGAATGTTTGGATATTTTGATCTCAAAAAACGGCCAACAGAAGCCTGAATGCCTGGATTGGCTTCTGAATATTCTTTTTGATCTCTGATTTTTGCCCATCCAGATTGAATTAATAATAAATCCGTCTTAGGTTTAATTTTACGCTCCAACGCCTCAACGCCGAGCAACTCACCTGAGCGAAGCCGCACTTTAATCACTTGAGGTGAATTAAAATTCCAGGAGCTTGCATTAATGTCGGCGACTTTTAATCCTTTTCTAAAAAAATGTGCCGGGCAATCAACGTGAGTTCCTGTATGGTTTGATAATGAAAGTTCAAATGATTCGCACGAATCTCCGAACTGAATCGATTTTACTTTTTTAATCATTACCCGGCTCTTGGAACCGTATCCAGGATTTTCTTCTGCTAAGGGGTAAGACAAAAAATGCATCACTTTTCTAAGCCCTTCAGAAGATTCTGAACAGCCTCCATTTCCATAGCGATCCGGCTTTCATGAGCATAAGAACCAATATGCGGCGTCAGAATCACATTCTCAAGATCAGCCAGTGGTCCTTGATAAGGTTCTTCATTAAATACATCCAGAGCCGCCCCACTCAGCTTTCCGGTTTTCAATGCAGCCAACAAGGCATTCTCATCAATTAGCGAGCCCCGAGAAGTATTGATGAGCCTAGCACCGTCTTTCATCACTTTAAACTCATTGGCTGAAAAAAGTGGCTGATTGTTGGGAAGCGGCTGGCAATGAAGCGAAACAACATCTGACAGTTTTAATAGTTCATTTAAATCTTTACAGGATTTAATATTATCCGAGACCGATGATTTGACATGAGGATCGTAATAAAATAAATGGCAATTAAACGCTGATAATAATGAAGCTACTTTTTTTCCAATCCGCCCAAAGCCAATCAAGCCAATATTTTTACCGCTGATAAGGTAACCTGTTTTCCGTTCCCAAACTTTATTTTTCATCTTGATATTCATCGCTGAAACATTTCTGAATAGATCGAGCATCAAACTAACCGTCAATTCGGCCACGGCAGCGGTCACCGCATCCGGCGTATTGAAAACTTTCACTTTCGCACGAGTGGCTGCCTGCATGTCAATCGCATCAATTCCAACGCCAACTCGCGAAATCACTTTCAGATTGGTCAGTTGATTAAACGTATCTGAGCGATATTCCTCAAGACCTGCAATAATGCCAATGGCATCTTTGGCGACTGAGATAACCTCATCGTTTTTTAATTTTCGGGCGTGCGGATTTAAAATCACATCAAAACCTGCTGACTTTAAAAGATCCAGTGGACGCACGTCATGTTCACAAAAACTGCTCGTCGTAACAGCAACCTTGGTCATCTTTTAGTCTCCACCCGTGACCGAAATAATTTGTCCCGTAATAAAATCGCCGCAATCAGAGGCTAAATAAGCCGCCATGGAAGCAATATCTTCCGGCTTTCCAGCACGCTTAAGCGGAATGAGCTGGATTCGTTTTTCAATGTCTGATTTCGTACGTCCCATTTTTTCATGAAAGGCGGTCTCAATAAAACCTCCGCGGATACAGTTGACTAAAATGTTATGCGGAGCGCCGTAACGAGAAAGTCCGATGGTCAGCGATTCCAAAGCAGCCTTAGCTGCCCCGTAATGCATGCTTTTATCCGAACCGCCGTACTTGGCCGCCACAGAGCTAATGTTGATAATTTTTCCTTGTTTCTTCTCTTTCATTTTTTTAAACGCTTCGCGTGATAGGAAAAAAGCTGATTTTACGTTGAGCGAGAATGTGTCATCCCATGACTTCTCATCCAAGGTTAAGAAATCTTGGGCTCCCAACACACCGCCGGCATTGTTGATTAAAACATCAATCGATTTAAATTCGCCTAAGAAATCATGGATCAGAGACTGGGTCATTTTTAACTGAGTTAGATCGGCAGAAAAAAGTTTCACACGGCCGGCTGATTTAATCTTTTTTTCCAGCTGCTTGGCTTCTTCTCCGCTCCGGTTAAAATGAAGACCAATATTGGCACCGCATTCTGAAAATAATTCTGCCATGGACTTGCCAATGCCGGTTGCGGCACCAGTGATTAAAACATTTTTACCTTTTAAACTAAATGAGGCTTTCATTAGATTTGAGTGCACCGGTTGCATGGAAAAGCGGCTTGTCTTTGTTTTTCCAAATGTTTTTTTCTAAGGTCATTATAGGAATCCGAACGCCACAACTGGCTGATGGTAGAATCTTTTATATTGCCAACGGATAAATGAGATTTATAATCCACATCACAAGGATTCATACGCCCGTCCCACCAAACAAAAGACCGTCTCCAGAGATCCGAACAAGGACGCTTCTCATCATTTGCAGGACGCTCATACGTATTTTCCCACGGGTTGTACTTCACAAAAGCAAGCTCATCGACGAGTTCGCCCCAAAACTTGTCCATCTCATCCATGCTTTGCAAATGATTGACCTTCACACCGGAAACTCGGGTGACCAGTTTGGAAGCCGGATAATGTTTGCGTTTGATATCGTTAAACATTTTCATTTTTTTAACCACGGTCTCGAGTGTTCCGCCGACGCGCAACTGGCTGTACAGTGGCTCTTCGGCTGCATCCGCAGAAAAGACCAAAGTCTGCAAATCCGTTCCTAAAATTCCGTGACATTTTTCTTCCGTTAACAAAGAGGCGTTTGTGTTCACTTTGGATGCCAAGAATTTTCCGCTCATATACTTGATCATATCCACAAATTCTCGGCACACGAGCGGCTCACCTCTTGAGGCAAGTGTAATCGCTTCGCACTTACCTTCTGATTCGTCGATAATTTTTTTTAATAGATCCAGCGACATATGTCCCATGTGGCCGTTTTCTTTTTTGGTCAGCTCAGGATCTGTCTGATAACAAAAAACACAGCGGTAATTACACACTGAGGTAATTTCAACCTGAAGACACGGCGGAAAATCATCCACGATTTTCTGATCTGGAAGAATTTCATACCGGAATCGATAAAAAAGATATCTGGCTAGTTGATCGTCGCTTACTTTTGAAATCTCGTTATGCGTATGAGGAAAAAGTTTGAAGGCGCTCGGATTTTCCGTCTCGTTTAAAATTTGATGCGCAGCTTTTTTAACGATGGTTGAAAAGTAATCGTCAGACGGCTTGTTCGATAGTTGCTGATTAAGCGCTTGGATTCTGAGACGCGTAGCCGAGAAATCACTTGTTTT
>ORMF012234813.1_pt1 | contig 24286 bp, 22 predicted proteins | sample 1779871 | NCBI WGS metagenome assembly ORMF01 (sample SAMEA104232316, study PRJEB22302) | groundwater metagenome | biome: forest; feature: aquifer; material: groundwater | place: USA | collected 2011-08-07 | depth 5.4 m | reverse complement strand
TTCAATACTTAAAAAAACAGGGCTCAAAATATTAAGTACCTGTTCAATGCGTCCCACCTCACCCTTGTTTTTTAGCACTTCTCTAATTTGAATATTTAATTCGGTTGCCTCTTTTTGACTTAGAGAGACGATCTGTGTTTTTAATCGTTGCTCTTTTGATAAATTACTATAGTCATCAATCAATTTTTCAAATCTAATTGTGTCACTTTTTATTTCTCTGATATTAACGGCGGCTTGGCTAACACGATTATTATGCCAATCAAGTCTATGGATATCTGCTTGTTTCAGAGTTTCAATGCTATTACCAAATCTAGCACTTTTAATTTTGTCACTATCATTTAAGAAAATGATTTTCACGTGATTATCTTGTGTTTTTTTCAATAAACTCGTGATTTCATAAACACCTAGTCGATTTGCTTGATCAACAATTATAATTTTATCTTTACTGTTGCTATCGGTATTTAGATAATGATTTACCGTATCATGAAAATCACCTTTAAATTTATTTTTTATCCACTGTGACAGGGTTGATGATTGGCGTTGCGAAATACGTGCCAATTGATTTTTTTCAACTCTACTGGGTGATAGAACCTTGACATCCATACCAGAATTTTCAGATACATGTACTAACGATTCAATAATCTGCTTTTTGCTGTTACTAACTCCTCTGATATCAACCAAAATTGTTTGTTTGCTAGATTCCATAATGGAAATAACTTTATTTCTATTATCACTATTTAACTGCACTTGATTCAAAAGATCATGATTTACCTCACTGCTTAAATGATGAAACTTTGTATTTGCAATTTGTATTAACTGTTTTTCCTTTTCCAGTAACGTTTTCGTAGTAAATATGCTCTTGTTTTTATCAAGCGGTATTAATTCACCCGTATTAATTTTATCTTCAATCTCAGTCTGGCATTGTTTGTAATCAACTCCTGCATCAATTGCGAAAGATCCAAGTGCTTCTTCCATAAGTTTTTCGTAACGTATTTTTGTTTCGAATCGACCTAAGTGAGATAATGCCAAATCCACCGTTTTTTTAGCACTTTCATCAATGGATATTTTTTGATTTAAGTCATTATTATTTTTAATTTTATCGATATCAAAAGGAATGTGTCGCTCCATCCAGGAAGCTTTTAATTCACCAAGACTTGCAAAAACTTTGTTTTTACGTGTTGCTTGTGTAGCAACATCCATTCCTTTCGAAGTGGTTACACCGAATGATTTAGCGCGATCAAGAATTTGTTCTCGTCTCTGAGAAAATTCTTTAATAACAGATTCTGGCATTCCCTCTATTTCAAACTGCCCATTGCCAACTGATTTAACCTTATATCCCAATTCAAACGCTGATTTTGCGAGACTGGATTGATAAATGGCGGTGTAATATTTTTGATCGCGATATACACGTTCTGCCATACCATGAACAACGTCACCACCCTGCTCCTTGCATGATGCCATTGCTCTCACTTTTCCAGTACTGTCGTAACTAATATTACAAATGAGATTATGCGTATGCAATTGCGGGTCCATTTCCCGCGAGGTACTATGACGTATCATTGCAGCTATTACATTGCCAGTATTTTGAAATGTCATTTTTTGAGATGAATGGTCAAAAATCCTGACCTGCGCCGCATCTTTTTCTATTTGCTGTAGCGTTTGTTTAACTGCTGTGTCGTGCGCTTTTATAAGCTCTTTATCGCCATAAACTAATGCTAAAATAGAAACAGATTTTGGTGCTGATAACGTAAAATCCCATCCACGTCTAAGCTCGCCACCAAATGATTTTTGCACCTCGCCATCATACGTTTTTCCTGATAAAAACCTTTCAAGTTCAGATGCCTCAACCGCTTTTCCTAAAATGCCATTCCTTTTAGCACCCGCTCCTATCCACTGTGTATTTTGATCAACACCTTTTTCTGATAAATAATAGTTTTTTTCTTCGCTGCTATAGTATTGCGCCGCATCTTTTGCCGATTGTTTAATCACACTGATTGAAATCATAAATTAATATTAACCTCTTCGTTTAATACCATTTCTTCAATTTCATGGGATTTATCATCTTCATTATTTTCATGCTCATTGATATCGTGACTACCGTTTAAATTTTTATTATTAATATCAGAGACAGATTTTTTCATTTCATTTTGTTCTTTTTCTTTATTGTCATAAGTACCTTCTTGCATGTTCATTAGTTTTTTACGTGAATTTTCATCTAACTGACTTAAATTTCCGATTTGATAATGCGCAATAATGGCTTCAATGTATTTTATTTGTGGCGTTTTAATTATTTTTCTTTTTATAAATCCCGGTGCAATTGATTGAAGATTGTCAAAAACTAAATTAATTTTTGCAACTGGGTATTCACCTGGTGTTCTTAAGTAAAAAGATAAATCAGGCAATTGCATCACTTCAGATGCTGTTACAATAGGACGTGTTACTGTTTGAAAACCAAATGTCATCCCATCACGAATGGCGTTTGGTCCAACCGAGCGATTGTCTTTGCATATTTCAATTTCCTCTTCGCCTAATTCTTTTGATGTAATTGCAGCCATTTCATTCGAAGGCGATCTAAAAAATAATCGGGTATTAAGCAAATCAAATATTTCATTGGCGGCGTTGGTGCCGTACACTTTTCGTAACTGAGCAACGGACTGAATACCCAACACATAGCATCCGCCAAATTTTCTTACTTCTGCTATGGTTTCAGGCAATTCTGGCAGTTTATGCAATGAAGGTGCTTCATCCACAATGACCCATATACGACGAGCATAATTTTCAGAGAGACCTAAAATAGAGGTGGATGCGATGGATAACCACATAGATATAAGCGGTCTTAAGGATGCATGTTGCTCTGCATTGGAGGATATAAATAACCAACCATTCTCGTTGTCATTGGTGACCCACTCTTTAATTGAGAACTTTTTCTTTTGATTTCCTTCTGAACCGCATTCTAACCCTTGTAAAAATCGTAACGCCTTAATATAGGTTGCCAGAACTGATTTAATGGATATGGCTGTTTTTTGAATTTTATCTGAAACAAGTGATGCTGACTCAGTCCCCTCTAAATACTGACTTAAATTTTCTAATTTTGATTTCAACATGACCTCAAGCAATTTAGCTATTGATCGATCTTTCTCCGTCGACATCATCATGGCAGTAGATGCAAAAATACTGCGCGCGCTACTCACCCAAAAAGGATCGCCTTCCCCATGCATTGGAATTAATGCTGATGCCATATTTTCAAAATCAGTGTCTTCTAGTGCATCACACCATACATCCCAATTTACACAACGCTCATCAAATGGGTTCATCAAATAATCTGTTTTTTCGTCATAAAACTTACCTACATAGGTACATCCCTTATCATAAATAATTGCTTTGTCACCTCGTGCGCGAATCCATAATAATAATTTTCGAAGCGCAACTGATTTACCAGAACCCGTTGTGCCATCTAAAAGCATGTGCTGAACTTCGAAATCTTTTTTAAAAATTTGTCTTTTATCAAATGTTAGAGGGGACGCTTGATTCGTTTTTTTTAATGCTTTTTCAAGGTTTCTTGCTGAATCTAGTTTCATACCGCGCACAAATTTATCTTCCGATAATTCACGTCCGCGATTAAAGAAATACTTATTGACTCCAAACGTTACAGGAAGCGCACATCCGGATCCAATGAGCGCACCGATCAACATCTGATGAAAAACAGTATTGACAGCATTAATGAAATAAGCGTTATTTAAAACATCACTAATTCTTTTATGGTAAATAACCCCATGCCAATGTACGTCAATTAATTTGTCTGGTTTTGCAAACAAACCTAAAATTTTTGCAAAGTAATAAATCGTGACTGAATGAAAATTATCGGCAGATACTGAAAAAACAAAATAAATTGCAAAAATACTTAATGCGCATCCTAAAAACACAGTAGATAACACTTTGGTTACCTGAATCCACATATGAAAATTATTCATAGTAACCTGACCGCCTCGAGTCAGATTACTCATGCGAATTTGATCACGTTTCATTGAAATCTCCACATTTTCTGGTTTATTAATGCTATTTTTGAGATAATAAAGAATTGAATTGCAAGGATGGATCTATGAACGACGCTAACAATATTGAAAATAAGATTGCCGAAAAAAAGCCTTCTGCTTTTGAAGAAATAGCTCAATATGTTATTAACTTTATTTTTTGCTTTGTTTTCAGTTGTGTTATTGCTTTTGGCGTTAAATACTGGATTTTGCAATTGCCGTTTAATTTGAATGTCACCGCAGAGATTTGCGGGATAATTACTCTTTTTACAGTATTTAAACTGTTTTTCAAAAAATTTAAGAAAATTAAATGGGGACCTTCTACTTCCAGAAATAATCTTTTTGATTATAGTCCAGGGGATATTAACAATTCTCAGAATCCATTTTCTTATACTACTCCAGGCAGCCCGCACTATTCTTACAACACTATTGACCGTGAGCGCCTTAACGACAACAGAAGCATATTTTCGGATAGCGATAATTATTACAACCGCTAAATAATTTTCTATGGTATTAAAAGTCATGGCGAGTTAATCCTTTTTGATCTGCTGTTTTATCCTTTGTAATTTCTTGCTCAGTCGCTTTTGTTTTATCGTGAATATTTTTTGAAATTTCTTTATCACTTGATTGAACAGTACGTTGCATAATGCTTTGATGCGAATTTACATTGCTTTCAAGTGATGTCATTTTTGAATGATTAAACTGAACGCCATCTGATGTAGCTTGCGATTGTAATGCTTGAGCATTGTTTGCAAAGTTTGAATGAATATCTGGGGATTTTGACATTCCGCTCACAGCATCTTGATAATTTTTCTGCGGATTAATATCCCCAGATTGTGCAACAATATTTTTCTCCAATTGGCTTGCATATTGATGCATATAATTTTCAGCTAAACTTTGTCGTTGCATAACAGCGCTTGCGCTCTGATCATTTAAAATTCTGTTTGCATTGACTGGATCAACGCTATGCACATAATTGACAAAAGGCTGTGTAAAATCTGATTGAACACCTGAATTATTACTTAAAACGTATGAATCCTGTTGACTTAAACGCTCTCCAGTTGATAAATCAACTGACATACTATGCGCATACGTTTGCGCATTTCTAAAATCATCTCCCACTCTTGCAGCAATTGAGTTTGAATAATTACTTGAATCTGACGAAGAATGAGAGCGTGAATAATTTTCAACAACACTCATGCTCGATCTAAAATCATCTATTTGACGCTGTGAAATATTGTGATCTACACCCGCAGTATAAATTTGATCACTGCTAGACTGTTGTTGTTGAACGCCATTTAAACTTACACCTGCACTTGCGCTAGCACCCAACCTTTTTCCACCAGGTGTGTTAATACTACCACTACCCTTTTCATCAAATGCGAGCTGAGCCATTTTTCGATATGCATCCGTAACACTTCCACCTTCTTTTTGCTGTACTTCTTCTGCAATCGCCTTCATTCTCGACATCGCATGATCAACTTGCGAATTAACACCAGTTGTTGAGGTATCTGATAATGATTGCGCATGCGCTGTGCTTGAATCGTAGGACAGCGCATTAGTTGCAGCGCTAGAAATTGCGTTATCCATACTGACTCTGCTATTTTGCGCATCTGATTTATATTTATCAGCACTATTAGATAATGCAGTTGAAATACCGGCGCTCACGTTAATGCCAGTTGTTAAATGGCTCGTACCTGTAGCAGTATTATGAATAATTTGTCCACTCGGTGTTGTCGTTATCGTCGATCCATTGGATAACTGCTGCGTTGATAACCCTTCCATTGTGCTGAAATTGGTATCATATTTATTAGCACTTAATGAATTGGCTGTTGCGTTACCCGTGGAAATATTGCCAAGACTGTAATTTCCCATTGCAACGGAACTTGCTGAACCCTGACCAATGCTATGCATCATACCGCCAATATATTGCGCTGCCTGATTAAAGGTGGATGCCATGCCTTTGACAAGTCCAATACTTAAAAATGGAATAGCTAAAATTAAATAGCCCGAAATTCCAGCAACATCTGAGTGTTGTTGAGATAATCTATTTATATTGGATAAAGTAACGTGATAAACAGTCCCTGTAATTCCCGGAGATAAATAATAATTCATTGCCATATTTAAAACCGTGAACATAATTGGCCAGCTTTCTAGCCAAATCAACGTATAAATATAATTTGCAAATATTTTCATCCCCATATTCGGAATCAGTGTTAATACAGCAATCAGTGGAAATAAACAGAGCATTAGCAATAAAAGAACAACTTGCATCAATGGCAACGTTTCAATTCCCATGTGAGATGACACTGCCCATGACATTCTCGTATTTTGCATGGCAACTGTGTTAGCATAATTTTCCATTCCTGCAGTAGAATTGGTTTCTGCTGCATAATTCAAAATGCCTGATCGGAAAGCATTAATGCTGATATTTTGTTTTAAAATTTGTGTTGCTGTTTCTGATAGCCCCAATAATCCTTGATAAGATTCTTCTAAATAATTATTAACTGCTGTCGCAGCATATATTTTATGAGATGGGATAAATTTAGATAAAACGGATGGTGCTTTGTCTGATGCATAATTATTTATTTTTTGATCTAAATCTCTTGCTGCTTGTTGACAAGTATTGAATTGACCGTGAATAAAAATACCTCTGATTGGCGAGGGGTTGCTTGTCATGAGTGACCAGATATCCTGACTATGCAAAAGATCGTTAATAGAGTATTTATGGTTGATTAACATATCGCCAATTACACAGGATCGAACATACGCGTTCATTTCATTCATTGTGTCAGCATTATCTAATGATGAAGCTAGCGATAATCGAAATAAATTGGAGCCAAATAACATACCCGTTGTGTTGTACTGAAGTGAATCAGGCATGTGAAAAGCGGTCTCTAAATCATTTCCAAAATCATATCCAATTGCTGTAATTAAATGGGCTGGTAGTGCAATTCCGATAGGCACATTGTCTACAATTTCAGCCGGTACAGAAACATCGGAAGTATTAATAATGGCAACTGTTTGATGAACGCCCAGTAAAATATTAAAAACAAAAAAATAGATCGCCAACCATTTTAAAAACAAAATAAGATCATGCTGCTTTACATAGGCAATTGCTGTGCCGCTGATGCTAAGTAGTGCGCCCATATAGGTTGCTGCTTTAAAACCATCACTGCTGCAAAATGCAGCGACCGCATTTAATCCTTCACGAAATAAATGTGAATTGCTGATAACATATATTTCATACGCTGTTGCCATAAGTTTACCTACTTTAATTATCTACTGTTGTCCAACTGCCGCACGATCAGCCAACCGGCTTGCTAACTGTTGCTCCATTACACGCATGTTATTAACAAGCATCATCGTGTTTTGAAGCTTCTTATAGGCTTGACTTAGATTTTGAGAAATTTGCATTTGAGCAGCGGTAATTTCACGACTCATTTTTTCATTCATTGGCGTGTCCTCGGAAACCAATACTTCTTTTACCAATGCAATGTTTTCCAAGAAATACTGATCTAATAAGCTGATTGCAATCACTTCGCTATATTGCGTTGTATCTAATGGTTGTCCTAATTCAGCTTCATTGCTAATGAATTTTAAAATTGGAATGGGAGTCATTTCTAAAAATCCGCGAACACTTGGTGTTAAGGTGCCACTGTCACTGACAACAGCAGTATTGAGCTGTGAGATCATATTAGAAACCTGATTAATTAATGCATGATCATCACTGATGGTGATTGTTTTAAGCGTTGGCCTTAAACATTTTTTGTATTCATCACAAGCATAAATTTGGGCTTGGCCGCCATGTAACATCGCTTTGATTAAAGCTCTATCTGATGCAAGTGATGTAAGCGGAATCATCTTTGGATTACCATCTTGACTATTTCTAACAATAATTGTTCCCGACAAACTCATCAGTAATTCAGCTAATTCATTATCAGAACTTGAAAATCCATTTTGTTGTAATGCATTCCAAACCACATTTTTGTTAACCAAAACTTGCGCTTTTCTACTTCCGGCATTATTCATATAATTATTAAACTGGCCACCTGTTCCACATTCTTGACGAGCTGACGCCCAATCTGAGGTAATACTGTTATGCGAACCAACATCTCGACAGATTTGTTGCTGCGATTCTTGCGTTTTTGGCCATAAACCACCAACCAGGTCCTCACCTGTTTCACAACTATTGATATTTGCCGAATTAATATCATTTACATATTTTTGGATATAATCTTTCACTGATTTGATTTGAGGAACCGTTGTTGTTAAAGCCAAATCAAAGGCATAAGCACCACCGGCAGACAAAATATTCTTCATCATTTTTGTTATTTGAGTGCCTCCAATAACGGAAAAAGCACCCAAATACGTATCAATACCAGAACACCCGCCGCTAAAGCTTGGCATTTCTACTGATACAATTTGATAATCTTTGACCTCGTTACGCAAATAAAGAGATCCACCGGTATAATATCCAGCCGCTTGACCCTGGTAAGCAGCAGGCTGCGTCACATTATTTTGATATCCCAATCCATTAAAAAAATTGCCTAAATCACTATCGACTGAGGCTAGTGATTCATTTGAGACAAATAAAATCATTAGTAAAATAATTTTTAAATAGAACATTATATTTCTCATGGCTTAAAATCTCGTTCATTATTTGAATTAATGCTTCTATTTAGAATATCGCCTCGAAGTTGATCATACCGTTCAGATAATTGATATTGTGTTGCTTCCCCTCTCATCATTGGATAAATACGATGTGTTTTTTGATCCATTAAAAATAAAGTGGGAACAACTGGCGCTTCAGTAGAAAAGAATTTTGAGACCTCATTTTTTGTTGGAGTAAAGCTGTTGGGGAAAGAAGGCAATGCATTTCCATCCAATGTATAAGCTAAAACTGGTATATGATTTGAAGTAGAAAATACTTTTAAAATCGGATCAAATTGTTGACAGTGTGGACAAGTGCTCATATAAAAAAGCACGAAGGCAAATCGATTTTCATTTGTGCTTTCATTTTCATTCATTGAAACATTTGTATTAGAATCATTAGATAACATGATTCTATTGATTTGGTTTTGTAAAGATGAATTTAATGAAAATGCATTGACGCTTATTAACATCATTAATGAATAAATCATTATTCGTATTAAAAGTCTTATACTTCCATTTAAATTCATTATGATCTCGTTTTAAAATTAAAAATTTGGTTTCCAATGATCAGCAATACTCAATAATCGCGATGCCAACTCATCTTGTGAATGGTAGCCGTAGCTCACAATTTTATAGGTGCCTAATTTTGGATTGACCAATAGAAGAGCTGGAAAATAATTGACGCCTAACGCATGAGCATGCTCATAATTTTTGTCAACACGAATATTTTGATAAGACGAATTTGTATTATCGTCTTCAGCAACGAGCATCACAGATATGTGATAATTTTGTGAAAATGATTTCATCACATTTGCAAATAATTGATCAGATTTTTCGTTAGCTTTATAAAAAACCAGCAATCCATTTTGTTTTGCTAAATTGGTAATAGCTGACTTTTCTAGATCATGCTCGCGTTGTTGCATAATCGGCGCAAGTGCATTTTCATGTGAATATTGCAATGAATAATTGAGATTAGGATTTTCTAATAGCATTCTTTGCCAGCCAACAGTGAATGCAGTTGCCTTTGCCACCCACAAGTCTTGTGCACGCTTATAATTGGCAATATCAGCTACATCTCCAGTTAAAATAGCCTTATCACGTAATTCGGTAGTGGCATGTTGTAATATTTTTAATTGTTGGCTTGGCGTTAATTGTAGAAAATCCTTATATAAACGATTATGTTTTTTATTATCTTTTTGTTCTTTTTTTTCTTTTTGAACAGGTGTTTCGTTATACCAATGCCATCCAATTGGATTATAATCGCTTGAAAAACTGACATTAGTATTTATTGTAACCGCTATCATCACCATGATTAATAATTTACCCTTCATTTAAAACCCACTCTTAAAATATGGATTTGGATTAATTGATCCTGATTCTTTATTTATGCTATTTGTATTTTTTTGCTTATTTTGAGTTGTGTCTGGCAATATTTTTTGATTTTCAACATCGCTAATAACATTAGAAAAATTAATTTTAGAAAAATCGATATGCTGCATGTCTGATGCAGACAGTCCTGAGCAATTGGTATTTTTTCCACTGCCAAAATTTCTACCCAGTTGATTTTGTCTTCCATAAACCTGAACGTCGTAGGCTAATTTGCTTGGAAAAATGCAATAGGTTTTTCTGTGCTCCGTACACATTCCTAAAAATTTATGACGACAGTACTCACCGGTTGCAACAACAATGCCCTGCTCCTTAGAAAGTCCTAAATGTTTTTCGGAACCTGAACAATGCGCTAAAATGCCATTACCCCAACCTGTATCAGAACAACAGTTTTCAAAACCCACTGCATCTACACGACATTCAGCTTCCTGACCTGTGAACATGCTGACTGAATAGGGTGTTGCTGGATTGACATTTTGATTTTTAACGTCTGTTCCTGCTGATGAAACCGCAGCTAATTGCGTAACGCTTTTTCCAAAGTCAGCATTTTTTTCATCGTTTGTTTTTTGACAATTACCATCCATGCAATAAAAATGTTGGCCGCATACAATACCACTACCAACCGTTTCATTTTCTGGGCAGCTCCAAGTTTGAGAATATTGAGTGCAAATACCACTTTCTTCTTGAATACATCGACTTGAAATTTGAGTGCATCCCTTATTTTTTAGAGCGGCACATGAATTCGATTGTTGACCACCGCATTGATACATATCCTCATATGACCAACACGCTCGTGTAATTGGCACATCAGAAATGGTTTTTGTTGAATTGGGATCAGTGCAAATTGATTTCATCTGGCATTGTGTTGGTGGATTGATACAAGATGACACCCAATCATCCGTTGCAACATTTTTTTCTTGTGGGACGGATAAGGTAACGGTTCCTGTAAATGTGCCAAACAATAAACCCGATGAAATACTGATTACAAAACTATTGTTTGAAAACGGTATCGATAAATTATTTGCATTAAATTGCAAATCACCAAGTCTATTACCGCATGATCCATGATATTGCGCTATTTGAACGCCGTTTATGCTTAAGGAATACGTTTGAAAGCACGACCAAATATTCCAACCATTTCTGACATGCATTGAAATAGATTTTATTGATCCTTCTGATTGATCAACATGCACTGTTTGTGAATTCAACCGCTTTTGGCTCACTCTTCCCGATAAATCTTGCGGAACATCCACATTATATTTTTGCTTTTTAACCGAAACTGTTAAATTTCGCTCACAGTGAAAATTAATCGGCACTGCTGTTTGACAAGTTTCATTTGTGTAAACCACTTTTGTTGTGCTTTTTTCTTTGCAATCCTTGTATGTGCCTTCTGCAATTTGGGTTGCGTTTTGTTGTATTAACTCACCTGTTTGCATTTCAGGAGAATTCATATTAACGCTATATTTTGGACGAGATAGTGCATTTGATTGGACAATATTACCGGTTGAATTCTTTGTTGAAACAATAGAGCTTGAAGCAGTCTGTATTGCGCTTGGATTGTTATAATATTGTGTTTCAGAAGGATTATTATTAATCGTAATCGGTATATTTTTTTGATTGATGCTGCCACTTAAGGTCTGCGATAAATTTTGGGATACAATAAAATTTTGTGCATTCTGATAATCTGATGCGGTATCGGCGTAAGTTTTTAATGGTGTTAATAACACCAAAAAAATTGATGATAATAAAAATTTTACAAAAATATATTTTTTATCAAAGATATTTTTTCTACTCATTGGTAAATACCTTTGATTGAAATTGATTAAGTAGATTACGTGCTAAATTTGATCTTTGTTTGCTGATGGATTTTTCTTCGACAATTTTCAATTGCTTTTGAATAGGAATATTTCCATAAACAACATCAAAATCATTAGATGCGCATTGAACACCTTGTGTTTTTTGATGATTTTCTTGTATGCACATTGCTTGATCGGTTACAACCAATGCTGGAACAACTCGTATATTGAATGTTCTAAAAAGTAATGGATTAATTGAAACACCGCCCATTGAATTCTTTATTTTTGAATTCATTTTTTCTTTTTTCAATAGAAACAAAACACGGTTCGCAGTGTCATTGAAACTACCAATTGCCTTATCTGTTTTGGTATCATTTTTTGCTGTATACAAACCTCGAATAACTATGGGTATATGATATTGTTCTGCCTGCACCAAATATTGACTCAATACATCATCTGGCATGCCAAGACTGACAAAAAGATAAACTGAATTTTGTGATGCAAAGGCTGGCACCGATAAAAAAAGTGTCATAATTGTCATAGTTATTATTTTTTTGAAAGTTGTCATAAGAACGTACAATTCCTTTTGCGCCAAATTAAATATCCATAATTACCTTTGTCCGCGGGAGTTATTCTTCCTGTTTGCCATGTCGTCACACTGTGTCCGAATGGATGGCACGAATTGCTATCAGGAATCATATTTTCCATCTCGTATCGATATCGGTTCTTTGGCATAATTGGCATATACGTTTGATGACAAACAGCCACATTTTCACTTTGAGAGTCTTTGATTAATCCTTCTCGATGCAATTTAAAATCCATTCTTTCTGCTAGGAGTACTGAGTTTTGAAAAGTTGAATATTCAGCGCTGATACTACCCGTGAGTGGATAGGTAGAACCTTGAGAACCCATGCACCAAAACAATTTATTGATCGCACTGCCAGTTAAAGCTGCAGTACTGTCTGCAACACAGGATAATTGTGTAATAGGATTTGAAAATATGGCGTCTTCAGGATTGACGAGGAAGCTTAATTCATCGTCATGCCACATAGGGTCTAACTCAGATACATAACCAATGTCATAATCACCGCCTTCTAAGCATCCAACACTCGTAATTAAATTTAACCAGTAAATTAAAGGATATTTGTACCAATGCACTTGATAAAATGCGCCTGTTGTTCCGGATTGCGCTGATTCTGTTGCGCCGTGCGTATCACCATACGCAATATTGAGTTTGATTCCACCCAGATTAACAAGACAATATGGCGAGCGTGTAACATCGACCGTCGCAAATGGCTCCCAATACCCAATTGCCAACCCTACTCGCCAACCAATAGACATAGGACATACCTGAATTGGGCTACTTGGGTTTGCAGTATCAGGATTGTTACCGCCAACAACTGTTGCATCCCCTATGGAAATAGGAAATAAGCAGCTCCAACAAATATCGGTAATGGGATCAATAAAATGTCCTTCACATTGATTGGCAAAAATTGCAGGTGTAAAAATCAATAAAAAAAGCAAAAAAAATATCCGCCTATTCATATGAAAACTCCCGAATTTCTAATCGCGGAATTTTCACACCATTTTTTGTTGCTTGATAAACCATTGTTGGTGTGTTCGTAATACCAAACCGTTTGCACAGCACACCTGATTGATCAAAGTACACACGTTGTTTTAATGAATTGGCAGATTTATTAATATCACCGCTTGTTAATATTATTTTTATATCAGTAAATCTCGCCTTGTATTTATTTTCAGAATATATGGCCCAATCCACTTGTTTTGGATTATCAGCATCAATAAAAATCAATGCTTCATCAAATGAGTGTATTTTAAGCGGATTGATTTTCTCATTTTTGAAAGCAATCACATCGCCATTCAAATTGATAATATTGTTATTTAAAACAATACTGGGATTAAAAATCCAGGATTTAGGTTGAGCGGATACAAGATCTGAAACACCGCTAACTGAATTAGGTCTAACAATATGAGCGATGCTATTTGAAATGAAGTTTCTTTTTTGTGCGTTCAAGTCTCCGCTTTTTTGCATCATCATTAATTTGTCATGTATGGCAGTTAACATATCGGGTTCAGTAATGCTATAAATCGATCCATATACACCAAGGTTTTGAGCCTGTGCAGATAATGGAAAAAACGCAATCAGGCTTAAATTAAGTAATAGAAATCTAATGAGCATTGCGATTAATTCCTGTTAATTCCTGCCAATTCACTGACATTACAAAGCACCTTGATCCCTCAACTCTTTTTCAATATTTTCAGTAATATCAACCTTTGTTTTTAAAAATGCATTTGGTGCAGATAAAGCTGATCTTTTGATAATTATTACCTTATTTTTTTGCTGATATTTATAAAGATCAGAAATCAAAAACTTAATAAATAATTGGTTCCTAGCATCTATTGCCGATTGAGGGATGTTCTTATTTCTAGGATCATTTACAATATTTTTCATGTCTTTCAAATAATCCTGAAATACCAATTTTTTATCAAATATCACTATTTTTTGATCAGCTGGTGTATCTATTTTTGTGACAATTAAAAAAATGGATAAGATAAATAATGTGGCACATATATTAATAAATAAATTAGTAAAATTAATTTCACTCAATTTAATATTTTTAATTTGGTTAATAATCATAATGTGTTCCAATTTTTTATTGATTGCATTGTTTAATTGAGTCCATCTCTTCACAAAAATAATGTCTTGCCACTATTTCCACTGCTTCACCGATGGTTTTACCTTGTGATACTAATAATTCGACTGCGTTGTGCTCTAGCGCTTTTGAGCTATACATAATTCGAGCGAGGGGATCTAAAAAAAGGCGATGAAAACTATTAATAGCGCCCTGGCTTAACATGAATTCACTGAATCCACTCACTGCAGATGGTCGAAAGCTTTTAATTAATGTTTGTTGATAGGCATCAAAATAATCAGGATTTTTAACCAAGAAATCCTTAAATACTTTTTCATTTTGGCGCATGATGATTTTTGTCTCAGCACAAGACCATGCCGCTTGTGCTTCAGTACTTGCATAAAAATCGTTAATTTGTTGTGTAATGGTTACAAATGACGCGTTATGTTTACGAGAAGTTCTGTATCCTTTTTCAATAAACCTGGCTGCGGTTTCATTTGATCCAGACAGTAGGCGCCATGCTTCATCAATCACGCACAATTTTTTAATGCCCGATTTATCGTGATACATTTTTTCTTCAATATGCAAAATAAGTGCAAATAAAACGGCTTTTAACAAATCGGGTTGTTTTTCTAGTTTTCCAAGTTCCAATACAATCAGTCTTGATTTATCTGAAGATTCACTTTGTAATTGGGAATGTTCATTAAAGATTCTGGCTGAAATACTATTGCTTCCTGAATATTTAACACTGTATTTCTTTAACAATGTCACCATGTCATCAACACGAGTATCAAATCCACTGCGATCATTGAAATCAATTGATTGAAGGTATTCGATAACATCATCAATGTTGGCTAGATTTCTATTTTTTTTAAACGCCGCGTTCACAGCATCTAACAGATGTGCTTTTTGCACATCACTTAATCCAACATTGGGGGACGCCATCACTGCCATCAAATCACGTATGGATTCCGCACTTCTTGTTATGTCTGTCACCGTTGAAAAAGGATTTAACTGTAGATTCTCAACATCCATATAAGTTCCATTAATCGTTTTGCAAAATTTCTTGTATGACTCACCCAAATCAATTACCCAAGCTTGCCCACCATCAGATAACACACTCGTAATTAATGCTTGAGATAACACTGATTTACCGCTACCTGACGTTGCGCACATGCAGACATTGTAGTTATCAAGATTGGGATCAAAAATATCAATAACCGTTGCTTGATGCCGAAAAGTGGGTGCGAATATCCCGGAAGGCCTACCCGATCCTTTGTACTCCGCAACCAATGGAATCATGTTAGACAAATTCCATGTCGTCATTGTGTTTAAACGTCCCAACGCGTTCAAATCAAACCAAAGACCTTGCTCAACCACAAACGGCAACATAGAAATATAACTTTGCAGCTGTTGAAATCTGACTGGATATAAATCAAAACCATTCAATCGAAATGCTGAAATGGCTTGAGATACATGATCGCGTTTATTTTTTTCATTGGTAAAAAGCACGCAATTAAAATACGCTTTACATAATTTTGCTTCATTGGTTGATAAATCATCTCTGATTTTTTTCCAATCTATAGCCGCTTGTACGGTACCTGGAATTAATTTTGCATAAGGGCTGTTTGCTTTTTTCTCTAAGCCAGATGCCTTTTTAAATGCTTTAATTTTCGATCTTTCCTGCGGTTCACATTTAAAATGAACGCTGATTACAAAAGGACAATTAATTCCATGATTGGGTTTAAATATATTGCTAAAATTGTCTGCTTGCGTCCAAAGCGCTAACTCTTCAGGTAGTTGCTTTAATGATAATGAAACGACGCTGGACGTTGCTTTGGATATTTTTTTATTTTGTGCAACTTGGTTTGCTAATTCTTTATCTTGCAAAGTGAATAATTTTTCATTTTCTGATAATGGTGTTCTCGTTTCTGATTCGATCATTAACTCATCTGGCAGCACTTTCATAAAAAAATCAGGACAAACGCATTGTTCATTGATCGTTTTATGCTTGTCAAAAACAGTATTTGGATGATCAATACAATTGTGATCTGGATTGATTAACTCAACAAGTAGCTGCAAAAAGGATTCGATGTTAATTTTGGCGCTTGGAATACCCGTGTTTTTTAATTCACTTTTAATTTCATCACGTAAATCAATAAACTCTGCCGCAATGCGTTTTGAATACCCCGATTTTTTTGACGCAAATAAAAAGCAGCGATAATCTTTCAATTGCATTGCAATATTACGTTTATTTGAAAATCCCTTTATTGCTGCGTGCTTTAGATACTCATATTGATTTTTTGAAAGTATAGAAAATATTTCATCTTGTGATTTTGATTCGCCTTGACTTGATAATAGAGGCCCGACTTTATTGCTTCCAACCAGCATAATCTGAATACAAATGTCTTCTTTAATTTTATTCTTAATCATTTCAGATAGTGCATTGATAATTTCTTCGTTAGCACCTGATAAGGGTGCCAATTCCAAACCAAATCCAACACTTTGATCATTGATAAAAAGCGCATCATTAAAATCAAAATAACGATACGGTAAAATAGATGAAAAACGGGAATAATCCATTCCCATTAAACGAATCATTTCATCTGTACTGATTCTGGATTTTCTGTCAGAATTAACCTCTGATTTTATGCCAGCAAAATCAGTAACATCAGAAAGCGCAGAAATCTTTTTTACTGTTTGCAGTATTTTCTGCGCATTTCTTTTTACGATATTGATTTTTTCTTCAAAGCTCATCTCAATCCCCATTTGAATCATCAGTAACGGATTTTTGAGGTAATCCTATCCAGTGTGCTTTATTTAATACCGCGTAAACGTAACTTGGTTCGTGAAAATTCTGTGCACTATCTTTGTAAGGTGCTATCCAAATACGCTGAACCGTTTCACCAAATCGAACGGGCTCACCAGGAATGGGTGTTGTAACGTTGTAACCTGCATCTTTTGATGCATATCCGAAATTTTGCTGACTGGCGCTACCTGAATCGTCTGAATTATCGACATTGTCATAGCGACCCGCCTGCGCATTTCTATTTACAATCGATACTGGAGTACAACTATCCCCTGCCGTCGCATTACAATTAAATTTTCCATTCATCCCAGCACAACCAGATAACATGCTGATGGAAGTTAATAGCGATAGAAGTAACAATTGCTTGTAATATCTTTTTTTTATTTTTTTATTAACCATTGGTTACTACTCCACCCGCTTGACTACTGACATTTGAAAATGGTGCTGATTGTGCATCTGAATTTGCATTATCATCTGTTACCTGAAACTGCGGGTTTTGAATGCTTTTCTGAGATAACATTTGATTTTCTTTTAAGAGCGATTTAATTTCAGACGCATCATTACCTGACGTTGGATTAGATGCATTATTTGAATTAGATGCGACATTTTGTGACTGATCACCAGAGGGTAATTTTGGAACCAACGAAAAACCAGTTTGAAAAATGACTGTTGCAACTGTGCCAGAACCAATATCAATAATAGGATGATATTGATCGGCGCGTTTAATGTAGTATGAAGCTAACTGACCCATTGCGGTTGATGCGCCAGTATAAGCACCTGATTGCCAAACCTGTGATGGACTCACAGTTGTTGTTGCACCCAGCGGGCTAATACTTTGTGTTTGCGATCCTTGCGCCAGCGCGCTGCCAAATCCTGACAGCATCCCCGAAATTCCAGCCATCGTTAGGATTTTTCCATTTCGCATAACAGGTGTGCCGCGTATTCCTTCTTTTCCTGCAAAACTAATAAAACCTTTAACGGGCACTTCAAGAATACTGCCGTCTTTTTGCGTACATGAAATCTTATTTAACCGCGCTTCACCCCGTTCACTGGAGATATCGCCGTAAATGCTCGCCAATGCAAAGCAGCCTTTTAAATGTGAGTGATATCCATTTGGCAATGTTCCTGCATCTAAAAACCGTATTAAAATAGGCGATGTATCGGATTGTCCATTCACACTGGCATTGGCATCAGCACCAACCAATAAAACGACACGATCGAAAGTACCAGCTGGCACCCATGTGTTTGGTGTTTTTGAGGAGCCCTTTAAGTTTAAATTTCTTCTAGGACTAATTTGAGGAAGAGCATCATTGTTTTGAACATCTTTTTGCTTTTTAACATAATGAAAAGATATTGTGTTAAATGATCGATTATCCAAAGCCATTTGCGTATTATTTTCATCTATATTGACTGCTTTTGATGCTAAAGAATGCCCTCCAGTAACATTTGAAAATGGCATTGTATTTTGCGCGTTGTTTACCATGCTTTGCTTTAGTGCTGGTGTATTTGTATTTTGAGATAACTTATCAGTATTTTTTGACCCGACTGCATTTTCTGAATGACCATTACGAATATTTTTCGTCAAATCTGAAACTTGTTTTTTAAGACCATCGATTTGATTTTGCTGTTCTTCAAGTGCTGATGAATTATCTTTCACCGAAAAATCATTCGTTAAAACACCATCAGGTATTGAATTATTTTTTTGAAGATGCGTTTGAATTTCAGATTGATGATTTTTATTTTTTCTGTCACTTGCAACATGATGCAAGACAATAATTGCTAATACAAAAACTGCTGTTAATAGAACACCCATCAAATTTTGCTTTTTTTTCATAAAAGCATTGAGTTTTTCTGATGAGAATTTTTCGTCTTTAAAATATTGAGAAAGATTTTTCAATCTTTTAATTTTTTCAAATTGTTTTGTAAAATTAAACATTACTGACCACCTCAAATACATTGGTTGTTGCATTTGATTTCAAATATTCTTGAGCAATAGCTACTGCTCGAACACCTGGACTGTAGAATTCATTTTCAGATAACTCGATTGGTTTTGATGTCGTGTTTTTTACCGACAATACACGAACCGCTAAACTACCTCCTAAAAAACCAGCTTCAACAGACTGACTTAACCCAGCATTATTACCGACTGAATCAGCCACATTGAAAATACCAATTTGTGAAAAGGCTTTTGGTGCAATATTCGTATAACCAGGCGGTATTTCACCTAATTCAACCACTTTAATCAGACTAATCAGCGTTCTTTCATAAGGAGCACTTTTTTCAAAATCAGAAGCAGCCGGATCACGTTGAATCACGACTGTACTTTTTTTATTTTGATTTGATTCGGTATTTAAAATTGGCGCAACAAATTTAATCGTCTGTCCTGGCACTGATTTCGGAATGACTAACAATGAAAAATGCAATCCCATGTTCGTACTAATAAATGCGGTAAATGGCGCATTACTATTGGTATTCACATAAATGCCGCCTGATGCATCATTGTGTGCAGTAAGCTGACTGCCCGGAAAATTAATTGCTGTTATTTTTTCACCTTGTACATATAATCGATTGATATCAGTTTTGGATAAATTAACACTAGCTTGTGAATTTGGATCAATAGCAATCACTGTTGGCGCTATGAGTTTGTCAGTTAACGCATAAACAGAAGATGTAAAAAATATAACTAAACTCATATTAAAAAAAGCTTTAATAACCTTATTCATCATTTTGATTGTCCTATTTCATCAAATGTCGTCAAAAACAACTCACTTCCATTAAGACTAAAATGAAGCTGGTATTTTTTTTGAGAAGAGGCAAGTGCACGCTCACCAACCCATCTTCTTAATTGACCGGAAACAATAACAGTTAAACTTGATGGGTTTGATTGAATATTGGATACATAAAATGCGCTTGATACTTTTTGTGATTTGATTAAGTCAGCTTCTTTATCTAACCCTGATTTAAATTTTGCGTAGTATTGTGGCGCGGTATGCGACAGAATTAATTGATTATTGGCATCAATGGTATTGGGTGTAACGTCAAGTCTGGTATCAACAAAAAACATGGCACATTGTAATAAATAATTTGCATCGACACCCTGTGAACTCACCATTGATTTTTTTGTCAAATTAGTTGGCACTAAAATCGTTTTTTCATTACCAGATTGATGCCAGAGCAACAATCCAAATAGAAAATTACATAATATTAAAAACAATATTAAAATTGCTGCATATCTTAATAATCTTGATAACATGGATATCGTATTTTGTGCTGTTTTATATTCCATAAAGAAATTCCCTACGATATCCATTCACGGTTATGGGAGCCAGGTGTAAATCGAATGAACGCTTTCGTAAAGGATTGCGGTAAATACCAATACAAAACATTCAACAACCATCCAGAGCCCTGCCCTCTTTTCATTACTCTCATTAAAACTACCGTTAAAATTGCAATAGCCATTGACAAAATTAACTTTCCAATAAAAACAAAAATTCCACTTAAAATTGCTGTAATAATAAATTCATCTAATGGCAACCCAATAATTCTGGTTGGTTGATCCAGTGTTTTACAAACAACATAAAGCGATCTTTTTGTCATGCTCATCATTCCAAAAATTAACTACCGATATACTGAAACATACCTGCAGTAAATATCACTAAAATGGGAACGCCAATTAATAGGAGTGGGTTTTTACTTTTCGCATATCCAATAGCGCCTAAAACTATTTCACCGACATAAATGCAATATGAAACAGTTGAACCAGGGCCAAATAGCGCTGTGACTTGTGGTTTTATAACTGTGGCTAATGGGTCAGATGCATCACAAAATGCATTGCAGGAAAATAAAAATGAAAAAATAATCGTGGTTATTTTCCAATACTGTATTGAAAATAGTTCTTTTATTTTTTTCATGATTTTTTTATCCTATGGGTTATTTGAAACAAAAATGTAATTTGAACCAGAATCTTTTTTAAAAACTTGCATAGCCTTTAAATTACCCGATAAATTTTTTTGATTTTGCATGCATGCAGATAACGTAATAATACAAATTACACAGGTCGTTAACTTTATTAATTTCATAATTGGCTTCCATGACATTCGGATAATGTAATTATCTGATTCATTCCATCATTTCTGTAATTGGAAAATTTTTCTTTCAGTTGCTCTACTTTCTTCTGAGCTTGTTGCAAAAACTGTGCAAAATTTTCAGATTCTTTTTTCTGTCCTTTTTCAACATATATGCGAACCATTTTTTCCCAATGGGCACAATCAAGCTCTGCTTCATTCAACTCGCGCTTTACTGGATCAATCTTTTTTTTATCATCAGATTTTTGTTTTTCAACAAAAGCAACGGGTGTTTGCCATCCGCGTTCTTTGATCATTTTTTTAATCGTGTTCAGTTTTTTCAGAAAATCACAATTGGCATAGGTAAATGACTTGTTTGATATAAGAACTGTCTCGAGTTCTTTAACGAATGTTTCTGGATCACACTTAATGTGAACTGATAATTCACGCGCTGTGTTTTGAACAATGGCAAGTTGATTGGGTGTCAGCACATCTCCAATCAACGCATCGCTACCATCGATTCCCATTTTTTTAGAAAAAGCAGCAGCAGACTTGGACACTTTGCTTGCTGCTGTATTCTCTGTAGTAATCTGTGTAGTAATCTCTGTATATGTATCGCGTTTAAACGGGGTACCTATCACGTTAGAACGTAACCCCTCTAACGTTTCAACGTTATCCCTATCACGTTTAAACGTGATAGGGGGTGTCGCGTCTCCGGAAAACTCAGACAATGGGATAAAGATATCATCTTCATTTTCAGATTCATCGCCAAGCAAACGCGTATCTTCTGGATCGTTATCCAGATCACTTACTCTTGATACAACTGGTGCTAAATACTGCACATTGCCAATTTTTCCTTGAGACGTGTCGACGGTACGTAACTGGCGAATAATCAAGCCGCCATCTTCTAGGCGTTTTAGAGCATCAGCGATTTGACGTTTGGTTAACCCAAATTGATCAGCGAATGAGCCATTGCTGCGTTGCAACATATCGGCTCGAAATTTTTTCTTGTAACCAAGTAAGCGTCCTGTTCTTTCGCATTTGATTTCGCTTGGGCGATACCAATAAATGATTTCTGCCAATAGAGCGATGGCGATGAGATCGGTTTTCCCGTTTTCGAAGGTTATTCTTGAATACCAAGAGTGCGGAATGATGTTACCAGTGAGATTGAGCTGGCGAGTTTGGTCAATGGTGTTATTTACTTCATATTCCATTTTCACTCTCCTTTTCTTAGTTCAAACACCTGGCCGTATAACAATAAGTAAAAAATTACATGATCTCAGAGATCCATAAATTCGCATATTGCAAATTATATATTAATTATTTTGCAAAACGCAATCTTTTATGCAAAAATTTTGCGAATATTTGCTTTTTGAACAAATATTTCTGTATAATCAAGGGGATTTTATGAATGTCATAGCAGACAGATTACGTATAATGCGTAAAATTCGCGGATTTAAAACAGCAAAGGACTTTGCTGTAAAAAATAATATTCCGATATCAACATACTCCATGCATGAAACCGGTCGAAGAGGCTTAAGCATTAAAATCGCGAAAAAATATTGCCAACTGCTTGACTTAGAATTGAAATGGTTTTTAACGGGAAAAACGTAATAGGCTCTAGACATGACTGATTTTGATAACGTAGGAGTACGATTAAAAACCGCGAGAATTGCCGCTGGGTTTAAATCAGCAAAGGATTTTTGCCAAAAAAATAAAATACCCTCTTCTACTTATTCGCTGCATGAAACAGGGCGAAGAAATTTAAAACCAAAAATTGCTGAAAAATACGCGCAATTACTGGGTGTAAATATTTCATGGTTATTGACAGGACATGGGAAGCCCTACAATAATTCGCACACGCTTGACGAACAAGGCTTATCAAACGAAGAATTTAATGCTCTATTAAAGTACCAAGGTAACGATGAAGTACAAAAAACCGTTTTATATAAAAATGAAATTTTAAATAATGTTGATCCAATACTTTTTAGTAAAATTGTTGCAAAAATAACCGATGTTTTAAATGAACTTGGTTATCAATTAGATATAAATCAACTATCTAAAAAGGCGGTGGAAATTTACAAGGATATTACATCGACAAGCAACGAACAGGAGTCACAGCTGATCATGGTTGATCTTTCTGTCACAACCTTTAAAAGACAGATACAAGAAATAATTCGAAATAAGAAAAAAGCGGTAAACGAATGAGGCATCCATTTTTAAATCCTACTGAATATAGCCGGCACTCAAGATTACAGTATGAATTCGCTCATATGATGATCAGGAATGCAAACATTCAACCTACAGATAGGGTATTAGATATTGGTTGTGGTGATGGAAAAATAACTGCAGATATCGCCAATATTGTAAGACAAGGCCAGGTTCTTGGAACGGATATTTCTGTGCAAATGATTCATTTTGCCACACGAACGTACACTCAATGCAATCTAGGTTTTATGGTAATGGCTGCTGAAATGAATGTGTTTAGAAAACAATTTGATTTGGTTACTTCATTTTGCTGTCTTCATTGGGTAAGACAACAATTAGCCGCCTTAAAAGGCATTAAATCTGCTTTAGTTGATAATGGAATGGCTATACTTTTAGTTCCACTACGTCATGAAGAATTATATTCTGCGATAGAATCAGTAGTAGAAAGTGAAAAATGGAACCAATTTTTTGTTGGATTTGTAAACCCACATGTTTTTTTCACTAAGGAAGAATACAATCAATTACTCATTGATGCTGAATTATCTCCTCTGTCACTTAATGAAAAAAACTTACCCTATACATTTAGGGCAAAAGATGAGATGGAAAAGTTTTTAAAAGCCTGGTTACCACACATAAAAAGATTACCAGAAGAATTGCATGACGAATTTATGACAGATATTAG
>ORMF012124311.1_pt1 | contig 24292 bp, 24 predicted proteins | sample 1779871 | NCBI WGS metagenome assembly ORMF01 (sample SAMEA104232316, study PRJEB22302) | groundwater metagenome | biome: forest; feature: aquifer; material: groundwater | place: USA | collected 2011-08-07 | depth 5.4 m | reverse complement strand
TGAGCATTTTAACAACACCTTGAGTGTCTTGTACGGTCATCACCTGATAGGCAGATACGATGCTCAAGGACAACCCTTAAACCTTAAAAAACGGACAAATCACTTGCTACCAAAAGCGGACATTTTAATTAGCTACTGACACATCATGTTGGAAGCTCCAGAAACAATCGAGAGACCAGGAAACAAAAAGGCGAAACTCAGATTTTAGGTCTCACCTTCTTATTTTATTCTTTAAATGGATCTATCTTTTATTTATGGTGGCCATGACCTCCACCGTGCTCTTCTCCACCGGCGAGACCCGGGGGCATACCTTTGTCGTCCCAGCCTTCTTTCTTACCTTTATCCCATCCGTGAGGACGGTGACTTTCTGCGAATTTATGTTTTTTGTGTTTCCTGTGCTTCGTTACGTCGTCCTTGTCATGGTCTTTATCGGAATCCTTTTTCTGATCCTTTACCGATTTCTTAGACTCATCTTTTGTCGCTTCTGTTGCAGTAGCGCCTGTCACAGCTCCTACGGCAGCGTCCTTTAAGATCTTCTTATTGGTTTCATTATCGGCGGCCATAACTTTATGGGACACGGAACAGATAGCCATAAGAGAAAACATGATAGCTGTCAAAAACCTTGCTGTTTTTTTCATATCAACACCTTTCCTTCGCTTATAACACTTATTAGACGTTTTTAACCACATAAGGTTTAATGCCAATCTTAATTCTTTGAAACGGGACAAGCCATCATTCATTTTAGACAACAATAACGTATTCTATCGTTGAATGATATAAAATAATAGCGGCGACACTACTATTTGGTTAAAACAAAGAACTTTTAGGATCAAAGCTGAGATACCGTTCTAGCCTGCTTTTGTAAACTATTGATGTCTGTTCTGAACAAAAACCTTGCTCAAACTAATTTGGAATACACTCATATTCTCCTAAGACTTATTCAGTTGGCCTGGCGATTCAAAATATCGATAAGTTCCTGAACAAGAATGGCGTGATTTTTTTCATCGGCGATTAGCCTTTCAAGATGTGCAATGATTGAGTGGTCCTTAAAACGCTTCTTGCATTCCTCGAGCAGAGCCTGATAGTCAACAAAGCTCTTCTTTTCAAGTTCGAGCATTTTATTGAATCTTATGGCCCAAAGCTCTTTATAAAAGCGACGTTCCATTCAATGCCCGCCCATTTCCACGATCAGTTTAAGAAGTTCTGCGTGATGTTTTGTGTCGTCCATTAAAATCTTAAAAATCCGCTTTACCTGTTCCCGATCCTTTTCATTGAAGTAATCCACGTCGCTGGAATTAAGACTGTAAAGCGTCAAGGTATAAACATCCACTTCCTCCTCTTCCAGGCAATGGGCAATTTTGTTGATGAAGTCGTCAGGAAGCTTCATGGCACTTAGAACGTAAGCTGGCAGGCGAGGTGATAGGAGAATTCGTTCGTCGTGGTCGCGTGCTGAATTCCTTTACCAACAGAAAAAATGAAATGATGGTTTTCCATGAAGTCATAGATGCCGCCTAGATTGAAATCAGTGCTGTGCGTACCGTATTTTTTATTTCCCGCCAACAAGAACATGGACGACAGGCGGCCAAAGTAGGGTTGTCCCGATGCCCAAGAGAATCAAAAAAAGTATCCCTGACCAACGAATGCTCACATTTTTGTCTTTGAGAAAAAAATGAAGGACAACCCAACTTCCAAGCCAGACAACCAGCTCGATCGTCTCCTTGCCCGAGTAAGGACCTATTCCATCCGCGCCTGGCATCCAGAGTTTACCGAGACCGTGGATCATCTTCTTGGCGGATTCGCTTTTCTCCGAAATAAGATGCGAAATAGCGAGCGCCAGAATACCAAGCGAGGCCGAAAGATAAGCCGCGGCGGCGGCACCTTTGGGTTTTGCTCCAAGAATTTCATGAGCCATGTGATGTCCTCCCTTTTAGACCGATTTCAGTTTTGTGATTGCGGCACCCAACCCAAAGGTCACCACAAAATAAAAAAACATCAAAATAAGAAGCACAAAAGAAATCACCCTGAGACTTTTGCTCTCCAGGATGTCTTTCCGGTAATAAATAAAGATGAATGTTGCCGCGACTGCCAGCGGGAAGACAAGAAGAGCGATGAACTCCTTAAACTCAAAAAAGATCTTGTGAATTTCGGGGGCTGTCTCAAGAAAATAGGTCCTGGGACCTTCTTTGGCGCGGTAAGCGATGTAAATCTTATTGCCCGTAACAATGGTTAAAAACGCCAGAGCGGAGTTTACCAAACTACCGAAGATAAGCTCACGAATGTTATTCACGTTTCCAATAAGCAGCCTATAACCTTCGAAAAGACCCACCGTGACTGTGACCATAAGAAGCCCCGCCAGGAGACCGTGAAGCGCACTATCAAACGCATGAGCGCCCTCGCCCAAAAGTTTCTCCACAGGGCTCGTCAGAAACATAAGAACAAACGCCACGGCCGCCAAAACAAGCAGCGTAACAAAAAATGGCAACGCCTCCCACAACGAGTCATTGAAATTTTTTTCCGTCATTTGATTTTCTTTCATAGGGTCCTCCTTCATTGATTCAAATTATCGCTTATTTATTTTCTTTAAGCGTAAAATTTGTCTGGTTAACCCCGTCCTTTATCTCGACGGCTTGCTTGGATTTGCCAAGCCATTCCTGCCAAATCTCCAAGTCGTATTGCCCCGGAGGGATACCGTCAATAGTGAAGTTGCCATCGGCATCCGTCAGCGCATAGTAAGATTCGTCTACAACAACAATATAGCCGCTCATCCACGTATGGCCGGCGTCACAACGCAGTTTCATAATTTCCGGTTTCGTCACCTTTTTAGTCACTTCCATGCCGACAATCGGAACGGCAATATTGAAGGCCGTCGAGCCATCCTCACGAAAGGCGTGAGTGTTATGCAACACCGAATCGCTGCTTGTAATCACAAGCGTCGAGCCGATTGGCAAAACCTGAACATGAGGCACAAACTGGCAATTCACTTGGTCCAGATGCCCTTTTTTTGGTTCAGCCTTTCCGACCGCTCCAATGATTTTTACAACGGCATTGGCAACACCTTGGTCAGTTCCAAGCGTCATTTTCGGAACTTCCTGATGAGTGCCGCATACGGGCACATCACTTTTAACTTCAATCTTTTCGACAGGGGGTGCCACGCCCTCAAATAAAATGCGCCCTTTTAACGTAGCCTGCGCACAGGCATCGGTTGATGCAAAGATGAAAAGCAGTATGGCAAAACGTGTCAAGCTACTGGTCTTCACTTTCCCCTCCGCTTATTTTATTTAAAATATCGGGACGTTTATCGCCTTCCACATGAAGATGCCCTAAAGCGCCTTTATTGATTCTGAAGATGCTGTGATCGACTAAAGTCAGATCGCCCGGTACTTCAACCTTAAACTCCACGGTGCTGGCTCCTCCGGATGGAATCAAAGTCGTTTGAATATTATGGTTCGGCTCCGACAGCGAACCTTCCCGATAAACATTGTCAAAGATTTCGCCGATCACATGAAATGAAGAAATTAAATTGGGACCGATATTCCCTACAAAAAGACGCACTGTTTCGCCGGTTTTTGCTTGAAGAGCACCATCACCCAATAAAGCTCCGACTCTTCCATTGAAAACAACATAGGTCGGGTTCTCATCCATTCCTTTTTGAGAAGAAAAGGTGGCCAGTCCCTTTATCCCGATAGGCTGTTCGGTATAGAATTCGCTCTGCATCACATAATATTCGTGATCCACTTTTGAAAGGCCTTTTTTCGGTTCGACCAAGATGAGTCCATAAAGACCGTTGGCAATATGCACGGGAATAGGCGGCGCGGCGCAATGATACACATAAAGTCCCGGGTTCAGCGCCTTGGCTTGTACCACGGTTTCTTTGCCAGGTTCGGTCATCAAAATACAGGCAGCTCCGCAAGGCCCTGTCATCGAATGGAAATCGATGGTGTGGGAATTCTTGGAAGAAGCGGCATTCTTAAAATGGAATTCAACCGTATCGCCTTCCCGGACACGGACAAAAGGACCGGGAACCTGTCCGTTATATCCCCAGAAATCGTATTCCACGCCTTTCGAAAGTTCCGCTCGGTATTCTTGAGCTTCCAAGCGGACAATCACTCTCGCTTCATGGTCCCGCTGTGTAGGTGGCGGCACCTTAGGAGCCGTTCCAAGCTCAGCTTCAATGACGGGAAGCTCTTTTGACTTTGCAAAAGCACCCTCCGTCCTTATAAAGAGAATTGTAATAAAGAGCAAAACAAACGCGCGGATCTTTCTCATCAATAGATCTCCCTCATTAATAATAGACTGTGGATGAAATAAATGTCTTCATCTTAAGCCGGTTTGAAATAACTTTCAATTTTTCTTCTTCAACAGGTAAAATCCCCGTTTCTTGGGGAACGCGATCAACCGTATAGATCTGCACTTCCGAAGGCCGGATACATTCCACGGCCCCGATCCAATCGTTCACAGCCTTTTCGTCTGTATTATCTACCTTGCCTGTCACAAACATGCTTTGAAGAACAACGTCAGAAAGATTACAAAGACCTTCAATGACATCTCCCCAAACAAGCGGTGTGAAAGGTCTATTAACGTCATGGAAAATATAAAGGCTTCCGGCATCAAGCTTCATAAATCGGCCATCTAGTTTGGAAAGTGCCTTGGCTGTCTTTTCTTTGTGACACGTTGAAGAATTTGAGAGCACCCCAAGAGGTGTTTTTGGAAAATAAAGCTCCCTAAGCGTCATCAAACCGTCAACAATATCCGAGAACTCAGGGTGAAGCATTGGCTCGCCGTTGCCTGAAAGCATGATCCAATCGACTTTTATCTTTTGGTCTCGAATCCTTTCAAAATCTTGCAAAAGCTGCGTATAAATCTCAGGAAAGTTTGCAAACCCTTGTCCGCCCGGCCCTTCTTTGTACTGACAATAAACACAATCAAAAGAACATACCTTAGAGCCCGCCGGTAAAAGATTAATCCCGAGAGATTTCCCGAACCTTCTGGATTCTACGGGACCGTATACGATTTCCGATTGAAGAGGGGTGGTTTTCATTTTTTCCTCCGTTTTCTATAGAGGTATCTTGATTTCAAACATAACCTGATGACCGTGATAGTCGTTATTGCCTTGAGAAGCGCCATTGTTATCCTCGAAATTGTAGTAGTGATAAATAAGAAGCGCGTGTTTATCCTTATCTATTTTGTATCCAATAGCCGCCTCCGGAATATCCTGGTAGGACCTGAAATTCATAGTTTGCCAGTTGCCCACGGAGAAAAAATGCCTGAGCCCACCCTCCACGTAAAGTTCTTTCGTAATATTAAAGGTGGCGCCGCCGAAGAAATTGTAAACATCCTTGTCGATCGAGGCCGTAATGGCGGGGGCATTTTTGCGGAACTTGGCGTGTTCAACATAACCATTGAACGACAATTCCTTGGTTGCCTTCCATTCGCCGCTTAAACGTTCCACACCGATCGAGCCTCTATCGGAACCTGTAATCGAAGGAAAGAAAGAGTCCCCGAACAACGTGTCTGACGCCGTCGTCGCCGTTTTAATTTGGTCTAAATAATAAATAATCCCTTTGAGTTTAAAGCTGTCGGTCAAGGGTGCCGTGACCTGAAAATTTATCCCTTGAAAATTGGTGGGATAGTGTTCCGTTTTGTGATAGGCCATGAGATCATAGTTTTCCTCAAGGCGTTGGTACTGGCCTTTTATTTCATAACCTTTGGGGCACTTTAAAAGAAATCCGGCAACATACGCATCGCCCTCGTGGGATTCCCCCGTATTTTCCCGCTCATAATCCGTCTGAGAAAAAGTAAAGTAAGGGATAAGCCAGTCGCCCAGTTTGTAAGAAGAGTCAAATGCCCATACCCCTTGATTTTCCCCGATGCCTGTTACTGGCCGCAGCCCATCGTTATGGACATAAGTAAACCCAAGATTCCCCTCGAAAATATCCGCTGCAACCCGGCCGCCATAAGCGTCTCTTTCAATATCTGAAAGAGGTGTCGGTTCCGTCGCTCCAGTAAACAATTCAAGATGCAAATGCTTCTTTTCCAAATATTCATAATCCCCGATAAAATCAACGCCTCTTAAAGGATGGCGCCCTTCCTCAATTTTTCGGTCTTCTTTTTCAAAGAAGCTCGCGTTTGTGATGGGAGCGCGGTAGACAAGGCTTCCGAGTTTTACTTGATTCATTTCTTTGCGCGTGAATTCCGGTAAATCCCGTGGCGAAAGTGTCCCGCCAACAAGTTTATATTTAAACGCTTCATGGCCTCCTTCAATAAAACCGTTATAAAGATCCGCCTGAAAATGAGGCGTTTGTATGGCGCCATTCTCCCGCGAAAAATCATCCCAAGGAAGTTCTTCTCCGAAAGCCCGGCCTACGGTTCGGTTTCCGATGAGACTGTAAAGCTCCACAAGAAATCCCGCGTTCATCTCATCCGTTACCTTCGATGAAAGGCCGATCTGCGTGTTGTTCGTGAGGGCATCTCCGTCGGTTAGCGGAAAATTGGAGTTGGTGGTAATCCCGGAGCCATTGAAGGTGGATTGCTTACCACCCCAGTTAAATTCGAATATTGACATGTCGTAGGTATTGGCAAGACCATGCACCTCGGAGCCTGGCCCGGAAAAGGAATTGAAAGTGGCGATCGTATGCGTTTTTCCAATAATCTCAAGACCTTTCGGATTTGACTCTTCTGAATAAGCTGAGATTGTTAAAAAGAATGAAAATAAGAGCATGACGCCGATTGATTTCATGAAGCGTTCCTTTCCATTTGATCGATAAGCCGCTTTTTCTCGCTGGGATGCAACTCTTTATCCGCCACCCGATAAAGGCTTTGGGTTTCAACCTGCATATGGCTCCTTAAAAGGCAAACGAGATAGGTTCCTTGCTCCTCAATCTTATGAATTAACTCTGTCTTGTCTCGACCCGCTTTGTTGAACTCCAAAAGAGAAAGCCGCATCTCCCTCAAACTATTCCTAAAATCCTGATGTTCCGATAAGAGAAGACAGATCATCGGCTCAAGTCTTGGGATATAGGACTGTAAAAAAGGAAAGAGAGTCTTTTCCTCCTCTTTCATATGGCCATTCAGCTCCCGTTTGAAATAAGCTACGAGCCCCCGAATCTCTTTCAGATTCTTTCCTAAGTTTTGCTTTCCTTCAAAGCGAAGCTTTCTCAATACTTCGTAAAATAGATCCAAGTTTTGAAATGTCTTTTTGTGATCTTTTTCGAGAATCGTAAAAATGCTCTTCGATTTGCTTCTTTCGGCGACTAAATGCATGCATCCGTCCTTCTAATGGCGAATATAATTCATCTTTGAAAAATAGTCTGTGACGAGCGTCACTTAGGGAACGAAAAACCTAAAGGAGTTTCTTAAGGCCTTCTTTGTCGCGGACCACGATTTGACGGGGATTTATGTCGATGAGCTTCTTATTTTTGAGCTGATGGAGCTGACGAGCGGCTGTCTCACGTGCAACACCGATCCTTTCAGCCAATTCCTCACGCGTAAAAGGAATCGTCAAGACACTTTGGCCGGGGGTTTCGGCCAGCATATCCAAAAGAAACTTTACGAGGCGCTTTTTACTGTCTTTTAGGGAAACCTCTTCGATAAGGGAACTAAAGCATTGAAGCCTTTCGGCAAAAAGGCGATTTAGGGTGTGGGCAAGCTGGGAATTGTTTTGGACAAGCCGTACGTAATGTTCTCTTAAGAGAAACCAAACTGTCGAGGGAACGGCGGCTTCGGCGGTTGAAGCACAATTCCACTGGGTTGCGCCCGGATTACAAGCGCAGGTATCGCCGGGCCCCAGCGTTTCCAAAATCTGTTCTCGTCCGGAAGACCCTATGCGATAAAGCTTGATTCTACCAGACTTAACAAAAAAGATCCTTTCGCAGGTTGCCCCCTCAAGGAATAAGGTCTCACCCTTATCAAACGATTTTTCCCTCAAACATTCCTTAACGGAAGAAATATCTTTTTCAGAAAGCCCCTGAAAAAAGGGGACATCCTTGATAGAAAATGGCAATGTAATACCCCTTTAAACCAACTACTATTTAAAAACTAAATGAACATGACGTGCCAATTTACGACCCTAGTGGATTTGAATTGGGACCACATTCTCCACGAACTTGAAAACCTTTACAAGCTAAAGGAGTTAGGATCGCCTTCTGGAGATCAGTTTACCACGCTAGCTGTTAAAACTTAGCTCTCTAAAGATTCCCTCTTGGCATTAGAACCCATGGTTTAGGTCTTTAACAAAGAAACGTGACAATACTAGCGAAGCTAAGTAGTGGGGATAGCCGCAGGTGTTAATGAGAACGACGCGGCAGTCGTCGTGAGGGTGTGAGAGGCTGTTAGTAAATAGGCTAGGCCGAATTTCTTCAGCCTAGCCCAGGATTTCCCGAATCGTATCTCTTTCAAACTATCTGCTATTTTTTCTCGTTTCTCTCGTATTCTTCGGCTTCCTCTTTTTCATTTGCTTCCCGATCCGCGTACTTGCTTAGCTTCGCAGAAAGGTCGGGGTTGGATGCCTTCAAAGCGACGGCGGCATCGCGAAGCATTTGGATATCTCCTTTGCCATGTTCCATTTCTTCAGCGAATGACGCTCCCGCGGGCGCGAAAACAAGCGCCAAAGAAAAGATTAACCCCACTGCCAGTGATTTCAACGTCTTCATTGGAATTGCCTCCTTTTTTTACTTGTTGATAGACTACCTACACTTTAATGACCAATTGATTTTGTTGTGTATCCAAAGCCGTTTTCAATCCTTTAGAAAGATCTGCGGTGGAACCAATCCCCCAATAATGCAAAAAGATGATCCTTGGATTTTCCATCGTCATGTGGTTGTGAATGGCAACGATGTTGATCCCACTTAAGCGCAAAGCTTTTAAAACGGATTGAACTTCAGATTCGAGCATCGCGAAGTCGCCATCTACGAGAGCTTTTTCATCACTTCCGATAAAAGCCGCCCAAGTATTCACGCCCATGGCGTTGCCCATCTCATGGCCGCCCATCATGGTTGTTTTCCCAATGGTCAGTTTATAAACACCGTCCTTAAGCTCACCCTTTACCCCAAGAATCATTTCAATCTTTTTTGGATCAAGTGTCGTTTTGGAAGAATCTATTTCAAAGTAAGGCTTTTCTCCTTTCCCTCCGCTTGTTTCCTTCATCTTGGCAAATACCTTACCAACGGCTGTAGCTAGAACTTCAGGATCCCCCATTCCGCCAATGTGCATAAACATGACTTTCGGAGAATCCCAAAAGAAATGATTATGAAGGGCTGTGACTTGAAGGCCATTTTCCAATGCAACACTCATGACAGGATTTACTTGATCTTCAGTCATTACCATGTCACCCATCATCATGGTGTGATCACCCATCATTTTAAAAGCTGCCCAAGCCGTAAGACCCATAGGCGGTGTCAACCTTGCACCTGCCGCTGTCGCCTCTATATCAGAACGAGGAAAGCTCACCTTAAAAACGCCTTCCTTTTCATTTAACTTCCCTTTTACTCCTGTTAACGCTTCGATCTTCTTATAAATGGTATCTTCATTTTTCCCCGTTTCTATGGTGTCCCCTTGAGCATAAAGTGCGTGTGTTCCAAAAAACACAATAATAATAAGCGAAAACAAAACTTTTTTCATCAGAGACCCCCCCATTTGATTACAATTCCTATCAGTGCCGCGATGAAAATTAACAAAGGTTCCGGTATTTTTTTTGTTTTCCATAAAACAAACGCAGTGGCAATCGCCAAAAGAGCTGTGGGAACATCCATAATTGATCTTCTAGCTAAGACGATGACGGCTCCGGTAATGGCTCCAATAGCTGCTGCTGTGACTCCGTTCACAAATGAGGCAATCGCCGGCTTCTTGCCATGCTTTTTGAAATAAGGCGCGGGGATGACCGTAAATAGATAGCAAGGTAGGAATGTGCCAAGCGCGGCAATACAGGCACCTGAAAAACCCGCGATCAGAAAACCGATAAAACCTACCGTGATAACAACCGGCCCGGGCGTAATCATCGCAACAGCGACGGCATCAAGAAATTGACGATCCGTGAGCCAGTGATGCTCCTTAACGACTCCCCCATAAAGAAACGGAACAATGGCAAGACCACTTCCAAAAACGAACGTTCCGGCCTTTGTGAAGAATCCGAAAATTTTCCAAAGAAGATTTGGTTCAATCACCATGCCCCTAGTAGCAACCAAAGGCAATATGAGAAACCCTGGCACATTAGACTGTTTGATTTTAAAAGGCGGGTTTTCGACGAACCAAACTAAAATGCCTCCTGCCAGAATAAGGAGAATTTGCTCGGATTCCGTAACCGCAGTAAAAATAGCTGAAACAAGATAAATAAACCAAAGAAGTTTATTCTTCCCAATTGTTTTGAGAGTTAACTTGTAAGCGCTGAGTGCAATGATTCCAATCACAGAAGCCCCCACGCCATAAAACACAGCCTGCATCCAATCCAAACCTCCATAGAGCTTATAGAGCCAACCGAGAAAAACTACCATTAGGAAGGATGGTAGAACAAAAGCAAGACCAACGAGCGTAGCACCCAGGATGTGATAATCCACATAACCTAAATAGATAGCAAGCTGCGCCGCCAGAGGGCCCGGAGCAATCTGTGCGAGAGTGAGTCCTTCTTTATAATCAGCTTCTGAGATCCATTTTCTTTTCTCTACGAGATCCCGGAACATGTATCCGACTAAAGCCACGGGGCCACCAAAGCCTGTCGTGCCGAGCTTTAACGCATAAAGAACAAGTTGCCTGAGAGAATAAGAAGGTTTCGGACTAATCATCTGCAAGATATTGTGTCGAACGGTTTCTTAAAAAGTAATTAACAGAAAGCCTCGCTCAGTTTTAACACCAAGCGAGGCCTGAGTCAACGACCCTAGTGGATTTGAATTGGAACCCATCCTTCATGAACTTGAGAATCTCTAAAAACTCAAGGAGTTAGGATCGCTTTCTGAGGGATATTCTACCATGCCCGGAGACAAAATCTTACTCCCCTAGACTCCCCTTTTGACATTAGAACCTATGGTTTTAGTCGGTATTTAACTAAGAGAGAAAGGGTACCAGCGAAGCGAAGCAGTTTATTAACCCTTAAAATGAATCGGCTGAGGACAAGCATTTCCCCCGGCGTTATAGTCATACACAAGCCTACCACCGTAATCTGCTCCAATTATCATTGTGCCAACCATAGCTAGAAGAAAAGCTAGGAAAAATAGCCGTCCTTTCTTTGGAAAAGGTCTTTGGACAAGGGCCCACAGCGTCACGAGTGTGCACAGAACTGCTGTAGCAATCATGTATTGCTTATGATGTAAAAGAAGTTTCTCTCTCACATCAATCGCCACCATGACTCCTTGCTCAGCGTAAAGGCCCGTTCCCACAGCAACCGCCAAAGACAGAGCTCCGAGTAAAAGTACCCAGAACCCTGTCTTTGCGAAGTCGTCTTTTTTAAAAACCCATGCCGCAAAATAAAAGAGCGCGGCACCCATCAGAAACGCGATTGGGAAGTGAACCACAAGCGGATGAATATTCTGCAGGTGCTGCGCTCCGGCAAACATGGCTTTTACTCGACCGATTCGACGGCCACGTAACGGTTGCCGCCTTTTTCATAGAGATCACCTTTAAGGGTCACTTTATCGCCCATTTTATTGATGACGCTTTCAGGGTAACCCGTTTTGTCCTTGGAGGGCAACACGGTATAAAGCTTGCCCGTTCCATCTTCCACGATACTTATCGGAATCCCGGCCTTCGCGCAATCAATCGCGCATTGTTTGTGGCCAGATCCCGTTGAAGCCATGGTCACATAACAGAGCGAGTCAACGAGCTCTCCCTTAATTGCCACTTCTTTCCCTGATTCCATCCCCGCCATTCCCATATCCTTGCCTTCATGGGCGCTTGCCATTCCTAAAATGCTTGATGGCCAGCCAAAACTCACCGCGACTCCCAACATCACTGTCAACATCCATGATTTACGCATTTTATTTCTCCTTTTTGTTTACAGGTTTTAAAGTCATCCCACACTTTGGACAAGAACCGGGCTTCTCTTGTTTCACTTCCGGATGCATCGGACAAGTGTAGACCATTCCATCCTCCTTTGTTGAATTTTCATATCCGGGCGCAATATCCGCGACTGTTCCAGGAGGATTTTTGTACCATCCAAAATCACCGGGTAACTTCACTTGTTTTGCATACTCCTCGGCATTTTTAAAATTCGGAATGTCCTCATGGACTTTAAGGACCGTAAACATACCGCCCATTCCGATATCGCCGAAAGGACCATCGCCCCCCATCATGGGTAACGTATTCTCCGGGCCTTTCATGTGTTTGGCATGGCCTGCGTGTTCACCCATGCCGGTTTCGCCCATCGCCATATAGCCAGGGTTTTCCTTTGTGATCTTCTCCGCGATCCCATCTTGGTTCACACCGATAAGATTCGGAAATCCATGTCCCATCGCGTTCATGGGGTGATGCCGAAGGTGGCAATGAAGCGCCCAGTCTCCGGGAATCGCGGTAAACTCAACGTCTCGAGTTTGGCCGGGACCAATGCCAACAGTGGTTTCGGGATACTGAGCGGATTCAGGAATATCTCCACCGTCAGTGCCAACCATTTTAAAATTGTGACCATGCAGATGAATGGCGTGAAACTCCTGCCCCACATGACCGAGACGAATATGAACCCGTTCCCCAGGCCTTGCCAAAAGCGGAGCCGTTCCGGGGAATGCGCGACTATTAAACGTAAAGATATTAAAATCCGTCATGATATTCGGGTTGGGACGGGAACTACCAGGTTCTACAAACCATTCATTTAAGAAAATTGCGTAATCTCTGTCGATCTTGTGATCTTCGTGTTTGGGGTGAATTATGAAAAACCCCATTGTTCCAAGACCTATTTGCACCATTTCATCGCCATGGGAGTGGTACATCTGAGTGCCGTGTTGTTTTAAGGTAAATTCATAGGCAAAGGTTTCCCCCGGCATGATGGGTTTTTGAGTAAGCCCTTGGACGCCGTCCATGCCGCTTGGGAGGAGAATACCGTGCCAGTGGACAGCGGTAGGTTCGGGAAGTTTATTGGTCACAAGAACCCGAACTCGATCACCTTCCACCGCTTCGATGGTAGGCCCCGGAGTTTGCCCATTGTAACCCCAAGCCTTAATCTTCATGCCAGGAGCTACTTCCCATTCAACCGCTTCGACTGTCAGGTGAAATTCCTTCACGCCATCAACCATCTTCCAGGGAAGCGTCGAGCCGTTTAATGTAACAACGGGCGTGTAATCTTCCGCTTTTAATAATGGCGCTCCTGCCAGCAGAAAAAATCCAATAAAAAACAAAGAAACAACTCTCTTATTCATGAACTCCTCCGTGAAGATTGTACCAGTTTTGAACTAATCGCCTTTTCAAGATCCGACCTTGCCACCCAGTATTCCTTCAAGGACTCGATGTATTCTTTGTTAGCAAGAATCTCATTTTGTTTGGCAAGAATGAGGTCGTAGTTTCCAAGAAGCATGTAATTGTAGAGCTTCTGAGTTTCCTCGGTGATTTTTTCCCGGACGGGAATGATGGATTTTTTATATCCTTCAATAAGGGTACGTATGGCTAAAAGGTGATCTCTTTTTTGTTTAATTTCGGAACGGACATTATTTTCTAGGGCTTTTAGTTTAAGCTCTGCTTCTCTTAATTTAGCCCTAGATCGTGAAACTTCTGTCTGGCCCAAATCATAGACTGGAACTTCTGTCTTAATGATAGGGCCTGTGACTCGGCTGCCATTAACATCTTTCTCGGTACTTACCCCGACTTCAGGATGGCCTAAAACTCCCAGACGACTCAACGAAAGACCATGATTCAAAACTTCAACGTTTTTCCTCGCGATCAAAAGATCAAGTCTTTTAGACATGCCAAGAGAAAGAAGCTCCTCCAAAGACGGTTCCGAGACTTGAATTTCTTGAAGCTCGTCTTTTATTTCCCAGGAAACATCTTCTCCCCCAAATCCCATTAGGCGATTTAGGTTTTCCTTTTTAAGTTTCAGGTCCGCTTCGGCCTTTAGGTATTCAAGCTTTGTATCCTCGTAAAGAGACTGTTCGTTGGCATAACCAAGTTGATTTATGTTGCCTGCTTCAAACTGCCTTTTAGCGAGTTCTTGTGATGCCTCAGCTTGTTCAAGAACTCTTTGACGCATTGAAAAAATTGTCAGGTCACCCTGGATTTCATAAACAGCAGACTTCACTTCAAACGCCAAATCTAAAACCTCTTTTGTCATTTGAAGTTCCGCTCTGTTAAGTTCGGCTCCCGCAAGGTTGCTCTTGAGAGGAAAAAGAACAAAGCTTAAGAAATCCTGTTCAATAGTAAATTCCGTATTATTGTGGGGTTCATTCTCTCTTGGGAATCTGACACTGGCCCCAAACACCGGGTTTTCAGGAAACCTCGTTTTATTGAACTCAGCTTTTGCAATACCCCATGATTCCAAAACTGCTTGGAGCGATTGATTATTCAAAAGAGCGATCTGAACGGCCGTATCCGCCGTAAGAGGTTTTTCTAAGAGTTCCTTCAAAAGCCCCTTATCATTAGGACCCGTTTTTGAGACGTTAAAATCAATTCTTGTAGAAACATCATTTGAAATCCGGTCAAGGTCACTATTTCCTGCATAAACTACCTGGGAAAGAAAACTCCCAAGAAAAAATAAATACACAATGGGTATTCTTTTCTTAGATTTCATGGCCCACCAATTAAGTTTTGAAATTAATAAAGAAAAAGGCCTGCTGGAAGCCTTTTCTACAAGGACTGCTTAGATAGAAACTGGAGGTGCGTGGTTGAAGTGGGTTAAAAGAAAAACCGCGGGCGGAGATGCACCCGTAGGAAATTCGACTTTATACTCAGAGCGGGTATTTATGAATTGAGGGGTGAACTTCTCCACAACTACGGCTTGAGATAACGAATTTTTGACGAGTTTTAAGTTAGCTAAATCACTTGGAGAATTTTGAACCGCAATTAGCGGCGAGCAGCATAAAGATGCGGTATCGTGCTTGTCTGAGTTAGAGTGCTCTTCGCCATTTTCAGATTCATGGTGGTGACTGGAACTTCCACTGATTTTTTCTGAATCGTGATGCTCGTCAGAAGCACAAGCACATTCTACTAAGCAGAAATTGCAAGCAACGAGAAAAGAAAAGGCTAAAGCCGTTGAAGTAACTTTATTAATAATTTTCATAACCTTACTTTTTGATTATAACTCTAACTGCCGTAAATAGCAAAAAGACTGGCGATCCCTGTATGACGCGTTCCGCAACCCTGATAATAGCTTCAAAACAGAGGTATTGTCTATGAAATTGCTCATTGAAAACAGCGCTTTGGCTTTCGCGGCTTAAGTATGTGAGCTAATTCTTTCTTAAATTTTGATGTTCCAAACCAGAGCTCAACATCCACTTTGCCTAGGAGCTTCTTAGCAAAGATCTCAGGACGCTTGAAGGAAAAACTCCTTATGAGCGACTCTGTGAAAAACTACAGCTTAGTGGTACGGGTGTGTAGAAAACCTACACGTCGTCCGGTTTATTTAGGTTTATTTAGACTTTCGGTGAAACGACGAAGTCCTTCGGTGTAAATTTCCACCGAGTCAAAGAAAGCGGTGTTGTGTCCCCCGCGCAGTCGGAGAAATTCCTTAGGCTCCTTGGCACGGTCATAGAGCGCTTCACCCATGGGATAAGGGACTATTTCATCATCGACGCTATGGATAAAAAGCTTGCGAGCCGATACGCGCTCAATCTTAGAAAGGGAGTCAAAGCGCAACGCCAAAGTGAAGGTTGGCACAAATGGCAAAGACGCCCGGACCATCGCGGGTATCGAAGTGAATGCCCCCTCGGTAATTAGCGCCGCGACGGGCTTTCGCTCGGCCAGGTCGACAGCCACAGCGCCGCCGAGAGATTCGCCGTACAAAATGATACGATCGGTGGAGACGCCTTTTGTTTTGGTTAGATAGACGTACGCGGCATCCGCGTCGTGAGTGAGCCCTTTCTCGGACGCGCGGCCCTCACTTTGCCCATAACCGCGATAATCGATTATGAGCGTCTCAAGGCCGAGCTCATTCAGGATATGAAGCTTGTCGAGACGATGGCCTATATTACCGGCGTTGCCGTGAAAGAATAACACCATCCCCTTCGCTCGATCGCGCGGCACAAACCAAGCATGCAGTTTATACCCATCCGATTCGAACGTGACGTCTTCATAGGCCAGGCCTATGTCCTTGGGCGTCGTAGTAGTGCCCTTCATCGGAAAAAAGATAGACCGAGACTCGATGTATCGTAAGACGACAACTAGCGAAGCGGCAACAACGATCAACAAAAAAACAAGCTTCATGGCTTCATTGTATCGTGGAAGAGCTTAGAGAGCCAATATATCCCCGCCGAATGGCGCGCGGTTAATAAGCATAAGGGGTCTCATGAAATTGTGAAGAATTACACGGAGTCCCGTTTATCCCGTTTATTTGTTTCGCCCATTTGTTTGATGGTGTTGATGAAATAACCGGCGGAGCGTTTGGGGTTGTCGGTTTTCATGCGTAATATTACGTCGGCAGCCCGCTTCATCACTTCTTCACCGTAACGCGCCTCGAGGTCCAACATTGTGCTGACCAGCGCGGCGTTGTCGTCCTCGGAAACGAGCGCCGCATTCACGCGGGCACGACGGAACGATTCAACACCGTATTTTTTTTCAAGCGCCAAAAGGTTTTGTTCGAGCTCCTTCCAGTCATAGAACGATTTTAGCACGTACGTGGATGGATGATCCCTGTCGCCGGTCCAGCTCACCTCCGAATAACGCACTTCGAGGAGATCTCGGCGGCGGAGCTCATGGATACCACCCGAAATGAACGCTCGAGAAACTCCGTAAGTTTCCGTCAATTTGTCGACCGGCATCGACCAAGCGTTCGAGAGACCAAGCCCAGGCATTTCCATGAGGAAGATTAAATAGGCGACTTTCGCCTGAAAAGACAAACGCCTGTCCCAATCGAAATCCCAAAAAGCGGACGGGATCACCAAAGCCGGATCTTTAAAAGGCGCGTTCTTTAAATCAACCACAATGTCCTCATGGACCGACACGCGTTTTGTTTTTATTTCGAGAAGTCCGTATTTTTCCTGAAGCTTCAAGAGAACAAGATGAATCTTGTCACGCTGAACCGTAGGGCTCAAATGTTCAAGGCCAAGACGCCGGATCAGGTCTTCGTGGCTCACGTTCACTTCGGCGCTTCCGCCCTCCGCGGAAATTCTTAAAAGATGAAGATAGGCCATGAACACGCGATCAGAACCGTCCTCCACAATGCGCCGGAAAACAGCGCCCGAAAAAAAATCACGGCTGATCTTCAAGTCCTTTTGACCAGCGTGCCCCATATCATCCGGCGTCACCGCCGTCTTCTTGAGCCTCTGGATGTCCTCGAGGATCTGCCGCGCTGTTTGAGCCGAGCGGACTAAAATATCAGTTTCAAAATTGGTGTCGAACGCCGACGCGGACCAGTTGGACGAACCGAGCAAAACCGACTCGGCGTCCACGACAAGCACTTTCGCGTGCAAGTAACTCGCCGCATTGTCCCAAAAAACACGGATCCCGTTTTTCAGGAGATAGCCGGCAGCAGACGCGTTCTTTTCATAGGGACCGCTCGATGCGCCACCCCGGGCCTGATAGTCGATATTGCTGTCGAGCACGACTTCGACTTCGACTCCGGAGTTTTTCGCCGCGACGAGCGCCTCAAGAAGCGTTAGGACATGGGAATTTTTTTCAAGCGAAGGAAGCGCGACAAGATACATCACAAGTGTCACCGACTTTTTGGCGCTTTGAATCTCCTTCAGGGCGGTATCAAAATAATCTCTCGCGGAAATATAGCGGACTTCGGAATCATTGATGGCGGGCCTGCCCGCCGGCGCTTTGATGGCGGGCGAAGAAGCAAAAGAATTTGTCGCGGATAGAAGGAGAATTATGGTTATTAGTAAATATTTTGAGGCTCTCACCATCTGAATCTCATGCCCGCCTCGATGGGAGTTGGTTTAGACGGTTAATCTTTGTCATTGTGTCCTACCATGTCATTGCGAACGTGGTGGTGAGCCTGCCGAACCACGTGGTGTGGCAATCTCGCCACACAGTGGCGTGTATTCTGTCATCCCCGCAATCTTTAGGCGGGGATCAACCAAATTTAACGTGTCCCCGTCCTACAAAAAAACCCAGGATTTCTCCTGGGTAAACCTTTGAAGCTAAAATATATTTTATATTTCAGGTACTCAAACATTCGCCATTTTTTTTATACTGGAACTTTCAATCGGCGCAGATATATGCACATCCGATTTTGCCCCAGGAAGCCTTTTTTTTATGATATCTAACTTTGAAAAACTATCTTTGAGTATTTTGTCTATATTTAAAAAAGCTTCTAGATGAAATTTAGCGATTGATACATTTAATTCCTTGTCATCCTTTGCCAAATCCGTCAATTGATCAAATAGGTGTTTAATCTTAAAAGCGTGATATTTGATCATATCAACAATCTTAACAGACGGATGCCTATAGCCTAGATCAAGCTGTAAATTCATTGCTTTTCCATAATCCAATAAATCCTGAACGGAAAGCTCGGTATTATACGCGCTTTCAATTTTTGAAATCTTACTTTGCGTACATCCAATCTTCTCCGCCATTTGTTTTTGCGTAAGATTGTTTTTGCACCGTAAATAAAAAAGGAATTTTGCGATTCGTTTTTCGTCAATCTCTTTCGAGAGTAAATTATTGAAAGATGCGTCTAGCGATACATTCTTGACCATTTCCTTCACGTTTTTATATAGTTTTCGCATCCCGTCCCCCTTTTAGTTTTTTTACGAAAGCCCTGCAAATGTTAATGTCGTCTCTTTGGGATGTCTTATCTCCTATTGCCAAAATGTGCAGAATGGTCATTTGCGTGTCTGGATATATGTACAAGCGTGTTTGTTGTAATTTAATCTTTCTACGACCACCCTTCTGATCAATTGCTATAACTCCATCAGATTCCGGGTGGATGAAACCCGCTGTGACTTGAAGCGGATTGCCCACCTTGTCTAACGTTTTAAAATAAGTATCTAAATTGTCCAAGACTGCGGCCAACTCATGGGGATGCCTTTTCTCATAATAAGCGTGATCTCTTAAATACTTATCGGTATGTTCTAATTGCCAATTTGCCATTAAATGAATAATGTGCCTATTTAACTAAATATTCCTAATAGGAATATTACCTTATAGGGCCGATATTGTCAAATTTCTATAAGATCTAAAATTTGCAAGGGATCGTCAAAACGGCTTCCCTGACCCTGTCAAATGGCTCTTTTTCGCCCAAGAATTTTTTGCACCAGGAGCAGATGATTTTCATTTATTCCTCAACATCCTAACGCCATTTGTATAGAAACTTTTTTTACTGTATAAGCCAAATATAAATAAATGAAAAAATTCCAAGGATAAGAACCGTCAGTCCCATGATGCGTGTGTTTCTTATCTCCTTTTCCATGGAGATGGGTTCCATCTTCCAATTAATGAGTCGGTAAAAGGCTATTTGTATATCGATGATCTTTCGTGGTTTCCAGGCAACCAACACTCCTAACGCAATCGCCATAACCACTGCCGTAAGCCGTAAACAATACGAGCATATCATGCCGCCAGAACAGTAACATTTCGCAAACAAATTTGGTAACGAGCAGATGATTTTCATTTATAAATTTCTAACGTGGCCCCGTGGGGCGGGGTCCGGTATACGGTATACAAAATATTTGTCGGAGGGGATATCTTGAACATCAGCTTGGTAGGCGAAGAGGTTTTGAGCGGTAAGAAGAAAAACGAAAATAAAAATTATTGCTCTTTTTGTCATTAGCTCCGATAGCTTTAAGTTAAGATGTCGGCGGTTTATTGGGACGAAACTCCGGAATGACGCAGCACATAAATTCATTGAAAAGTGGCACCGTAAAAGCCATATCGCCGTACGTAGGGCTGTATATCATTCCTTTATTAATCAAGTTGGCACGCGTTGGGCCAATACTATTGAGTTTAACCCCAAGAACTTCGGCAATATCACCTGAACGATGGGCACCGGGGCCCAGGTATGCCATTGCTCTCAAATACTTCTTTTCGCTTGGAGTTAATCGATCGAAACGCACCCGAAAGAAGTTGGCATCAAGCCGTTTAACAACTTCTCTTGTTGCCCTTTTCACATCAGGCAAGGTGATACGCTGGTTTTTCGCATGATTCCATGCCTGGTAACCCCATTCCTGAATGAAATAGGGATACCCCTGCGTTAACCGAATAATTTCACGGATTGCGCTACTGGCAAACTCAACATCGGCATTTTTTACCGGATCCTGCAAAGCCTTACGGGCGTCAGAAGGAGACAATGGCCCAATCATAGGAAATTCAAAAAGTCGTTCGGCATATGATTTTGATTCCCCAGCGAGTCTGGTCAAAATAGGCAAACCAGCACCGACCAGAATCAGTGGCAGTCGAAGTTGCTGCATTTTGTGCATGGCCATAATGAGTGCGCTCAATTCTTTTTCTGATAAATACTGAATTTCATCAATCAGCAGAGCGATGACAGTCTTACTATCCTGCGCCGCCTCAGCAACAGCAATGAAAAGGTTTGGAAGGTCAGCTTCCAAATCGCCACTATCGGCAGTACCACGCTCCGACTCAATGTCCAACCCAAATTCGATCTCCGAAACCTTGACCTTGATACCGCTGACAAAACTCTTAAGAACTCGTAAGCCGCGACGAACCTTTTCGTTTACATTCGCCATGCGACTCAGCTCGAAGAGCAGCTTTCGCAGGTGAGGCGTCAGCAGTTCGGCTAGGGATTTATCCTCATGAGCTTCCAGCATGATCGTACGATAACCATCCTCTCTGCTAAGGCGCTCCACTTCGTTAAGAAGGACAGTTTTGCCAACACCACGCAGACCAACCAGCATCAAGCTCTTTTCGGAACGTCGTTGCTTTACCCGACCAAGAAGAATTTTAGCTTGCTTAATAATATCATTGCGACCGACTAATTCCGGTGGTGGGGAGCCGGCGCCGGGTGAAAATGGGTTCTTTATAGGATCCATTGGATTTCTCCTGAAAAACTTATACTAAGTTATATGTAGTTATAGCATAAATCATGTATAACTCAAAATAAATTATATAAGGTGGCTGAGGATTTGGTTAGAGGTTGACTGGCTATCTCTTTAGAACTCGCCTATTTGTTTTTTCAGACATTCTGCGCATTTGGCATGGGTTTCTGACAGATCATCAAACGGCTCTTTAAATGAGCACGCGACTTACGCGACCAAAGGGAGCGTCAAGTCGCCCGTGCGTTCGCCACAAAGCGTCGGCGAATCCGTCCGAAGGCGCTTTGTGTGACAAATCCGCAGCGCTTTCTGGCGGAAATTTACACTCAAGGAGCTACCCAAGTAGCGACGGAGTGTTTCCTTAAATCTTTAATCATAAATATCCCCCACCAAGAGCAGATGATTTTCATACGCTTTCAAGTTTCAACGACTGACACCGTTATTAGACCAGCGAAGCTAAGTAGTGGAAACTGGCTTGGGCAACCCTTGGATAGCCGCCACTTTGAACTTGGAGTAAATCAAGTCCGAACTTTGCGAAACTCGTTTAAGACATCTTCGGTTGTTTCCTTTCCATGCGGAGGATCGGGAAACGACCAATGCAGCCTTTTCAGCCAGTTAAATTTTCAATTCAGCTAAAAATCTCATAAGTCCACTTCTGTAGGTTTGAAAATCATCGAAAAAGGTCGTGTTATGTCCACCTCGAAGCTGCACGAACCACTTCGGCTCGGTGGCCGCGGCAAAGAGTGCCTTGCCCATCTCAAATGGAATAATTTCATCGTCAATGCTATGAAAAATAAGTTTGGGGACACGTACTTTTTCAATTTTAGAAAGTGAATCAAGCCGCGTGGCCAGAACAACGGTAGGAATAAAGGGCATCGTCCTACGAATCATCGCAGGTATGGAAGTAAAGGTATCTTCGACAATGAGCGCTTTAACGGATTTCCTAACTGCCAAATCGATTGCGAATGCGCCTCCGATAGACTCGCCATAAACAATAATCTTTTCTTGGGTGATGCCGCGCCTAACAAGATAGGTATAAGCAGCATCCGTGTCTTTGTAGATTCCAGCTTCGGATGGTTTGCCTTCGCTTTGACCGTAGCCGCGATAATCAAATATGAAAACGGAAACGCCAAGATCGTGAAGTATACGGATTTTTTCCCAACGATGGCCGATATTACCCGCGTTCCCATGCAAGAATAGGACGGTAGGTGTTGCCCCTTTAGAAGCAGATGCTGGAACAAACCATCCATGTAATTTCTTGCCATCAGCAGTCACAAGGAACACATCCTCATGCGCCGCCGCATGCTCTGTCATGGCCGGTATACCTTTCATTGGAAAAAATATCGAGTTGCCCTCGATATGACGAATAACCAAAACCACTACTACAACCAAAAGGATGAGGAAGAGAAATTTCAATTAAAATACTCCGGTATTCTGGTTAATCAATCTTTTTCCATCCCAAAGGCACTAGCAAGCATAGGATGATTGGGATATCTTATTCAGAAGAATGCACATATTTTTCATAAAACTTATTCATGAAAAGGCTATCAGGATCATGTGACTTCTTCTGGTCAAAAAAAGAATCCAATTCGGGATACGCTCTCCGTATCTGCTCTTGGCTTGGATAAAGTTGGTAAGTCAGGTAATAAGAACCGCCGTTAGCCAACGCCAGATCGACAAGTTTCCGTGTCCATATCCGGGCTTTCTCGATTCCTTCCTTGGAAAGTGACTGATTGATATACATCACGACGGCGAAAGAATCTTGCCGCGCATAGGACAGATAGGCTTCAGTATTCTTTGGAACGTACCGTATGGTCACACTCGTCAGATTGATCTTATCGTTTCTAACTATGCCCCTGAGTTCATCGATAAAACCGACGAATTTTTCCTTGGGAACGAAATACTCCTGCAAAATGTCCGTATCCTTGGACGAACTGTATTCCAAAAACTTTATGATGGGTCGCATCGCATTGTTTCTCGAAAGAATCTGTTTGTTTCCTACCTTCGCTTCCAATCTTTTTTGTAGATTCCAACGTAAACTTTTACCCCAATCGAATTTTCTTGAAAGATCGAATAAGAATTTATTCCTAAAAATGTTCTTTTCTTGTTGCAGGTTGAATACCTTGTTAGGTTTCTTATCAGTTTTTTCGTAAGTTGTCGAAACAATCTCTTTCAGCAGAGACTCGGGGGCTATCGATAACTTAGCTGAGTGAATACCCATATTCGGATTCTGCCGGATGTTTTTTTCAAAATAGTCCGGATATTTCATGTAATCCATTACGATTGATGTTCCTTCGTAAACATCGTTGTCCGTAAGTTCAAGATCAACATCGAGAATGACTCCGAAAAGACCAAAACCCCCAATAGCCAACCGAAACAGTTCGGGATTTTCTGCTCTATTGACGTTTAAAATAGAACCTTGGGCTGTTAAGAGACTAAACGATTTAACGGTCTCAATGATAGGTCCGAAACGCGGGTCGTTTCCATGAACGTTGGAACCAAGCGAACCGCCCACCGTAAAGATATTCGAGGCTTGCATGACTTTGATAGCCAGGCCGGATGGATTAATAGCTTTCTGTACTTCTTCCCATGTAGCACCGCTTTGGACCCTAACGATCTTATTCCCTCGGTCTAATGCGAGAACCTTATTGAATTGTCGCATATCCAAAACTAAAGCCCCGTCATATACCGTATGGCCGCCTTGGCTGTGCATCTTACCTGCGATTGAAATTTTAAGATTATTATCTTTCGCATAACGGACGGCTTTTTGCAAATCGGCGATTTCGTGCGGGTGGGATATTTCGCTGACGTAAACAGGATTTAATCGACTTATGTCATTAAGAAGAATTTTTGAATCTTTGCTTTCGCTCTGGGCATGAGAAGGTGAAACAGCAAATGTTAAAAGTAAAAATATTAAATATTTCTTCATTGAATTCCTTATAGGGTTCTCATTAAACTACGAGTTTTTAAGAAAAAAGGCAAATTAAATAGGCGTGTCTTCATCCAAAAAGCCCTGCTCAGTGTTAAAACTAAGCAGGGTTTTGAATCAACGACCCACACGAGACGCTAGGCAAATCTCCTATCTCGAATAGGTAGCATGATTATGCCTTTAGGACAGGTAAGTGCTAAACTAAGGCGTGAAGAAGAAACCCTACCACGAAATGAGCCTCCTGGATTTTCAGAAACTATTCCCGGATGAGAAGTCCTGCGTGGACTATTTGATCCGGATGCGGTGG
>ORMF012095731.1_pt1 | contig 24322 bp, 12 predicted proteins | sample 1779871 | NCBI WGS metagenome assembly ORMF01 (sample SAMEA104232316, study PRJEB22302) | groundwater metagenome | biome: forest; feature: aquifer; material: groundwater | place: USA | collected 2011-08-07 | depth 5.4 m | reverse complement strand
TCTCAGATGACACGACATGAGGAATAACTTCCCCTGCCCTTTCAATTGTAAGTAAATCTCCTATCTGCCAATCATTTTTTTCAACCATTCCAATATTATGAAGAGTCACGTTGGAAATGGTAACCCCGCCAATTTCTACAGGTTCTATTCTTCCAACAGGTGTAAGATTATTTTTTCCAAAACTCCATTCAACATCAATAAGAGATGACGATTTCCTCATTCCACTAAATTTAAATGCAATCTGTCCTCTCGGATGATGTGCTGTATATCCCAAAGAATCCCTGTAATTCAAATCAGCCAATTTAACTACAATGCCGTCCATAGGATAAGGAAGGGCTTCAATTTTTTCTAATATTTGCAACCATTTCTGTTCAAAGAGTGAAAATTTCACAGAAAAAGAGATTAAACTGTAATCAACAAGCGTCAATTTAGCTCCTTGTTTTTTAAGAACAGAAATGTCTTTTAACGACAATATCCCGGCAACAGCATTTCTCTGGTTTTTGTATCTACTTCCATCATTTTTTTGTATATTAGAATAAATTGTTTCAAAATCATCATTTCTAATCACAATCTCGCCGCGCACATCGCGATCAAGCTTTCCTTTATAATTATCAGATTCCAGCTCAATTAAAGGAACTTTATCACTAATATTCTGATCTGCGGTATCTTGACCTCTTGTTGCAAGAATTCCATTTTTAAACCTAGCTGAAATACCATCATACTTAGGTTGAATCAAAAAAAGTTCATCGTTGCTTCTTGAGAGCTCTTCAAGCCATTTCATAAGGTTTTTTTTACCTTTAGGAGCATCTTTAAAGTAGTAGGTTTTTTCAAGTGAAATCATCGAATTTTCAGAATCGTTTATTTCACCCATCTCAGACTGTTTCAACCCACCAACAAATTCTAAAAGTGGATGTCTTGGATTAATATCGTGCAGTCTATTAAGAAGTATATCATATTTTTCATCGCTTATTTCAGGAGAATTTAGTTCCCAATATAATCGATTGTGCTTTTCTATTTCTAATATTAAAAAATCTTCTGTCCAGCCATTAATCATAGTTAAATAATCATTATCTGTCATTGAAGAAAAATCGCTGTTTATTTTGTTATTCATAACATTTGAATATGGATTTAATAATTTATAATGTTTAGCTAAAGATGGTTATAATCAAGGAATTCCCATTTCAGCTAAATTAATCGCATAAAGTATTATCTTTTACGATAAGTTTCAAGAGAAAAAATCATTATTAACTTAGATACAGTTTTTTAGCACTATACTCATATGCTTTGAGATTTAGGTATTGTACAGCATTGCTCCACACTCAATTATAAAAATTTCACGGCATAAATTTAACATACTTTAAGTATAAAGCAGAGGAATATCATAGAACTTAAAAGAATTGGTAAGAATTTGTGAACTTAATTCTTCAATATCAATACCCTTTAAAGATGCTACTTTATCCGCTATTAAAGGAAGGTATTTAGGATAATTTGTTTTTCCTCTATAAGGAATAGGAGCTAAATATGGAGAATCTGTTTCTATTAAAAGTTTTTCATTTGGAACAATTGGAACCAACTCTTGGACATTTAACGCTTTTGGAAATGTCACAATTCCAGTAAAACCTATATAACCATCCAATTCTAAAAACTTTTCTAACCAATAACGATTACCAGTGTAACAATGAATTACAAATTTTATTTTCTCTTTATAAAATGAGTTCAATAAATTATAAATTTCACTATAGGCATCATAACATCCTTCCTTATCTCTACAGTGTATAACTAAAGGTTTATTACAATTTACCGCAAGTGAAAAAAAAGATTCAAGAACTTTTATTTGATTTTTTCTATCAGAATTATCATAAAAATAGTCAAGTCCAACCTCACCGACAGCCTTCATCTTAGAATGAGAAAAAATAGATATGAATTCAGAAAAATCTCCATTGTATTCATCAACATAATGAGGATGAATCCCTGCAGTAAAAAACACATTGTCAAAAGCTTCAGCAAACTCACATGCCTGTTTAGAAGATGTATAATCTCCACCGATACAGGACAAATACTCAACACCTTCAGCATTAGATTCATCTACAATAACATTTTTTGGAGAAATTCCATCCCAGTGAAAATGTGTATCAAACAACTTCATAATTTAAAAAACCTCAAGTAAAAATTCATTCTATACTCATGTGCTTTTAGATTTAAGTATTGCACAGGATTGCTCCACACTCAATTATAAAAATTTCACGCCATAAATTTAACATACTTTAAGTATAAATAGTTTTAGGAGTTATAAAAAATGAAACTTCTGCGGCATCATTGCCTAACAAATCCCAGCTATCTACATTTATATTAAAGCAGACAGCGCTTGCAGTTGATATAATTTCGCTAAAATTCCCATTAAGATAATTTGCTACAGCAGATACCGAAGGGTTATGCCCTATAACAACTACAGTTTTTATGTTATCTTTTATATCGTGTATTACACTCATAATATCTCTCAAAGAAGATTCATAAAGCTTCTTGGCAAATTGTATCTTCTCACATGGATACAACAATTTTGACGCAGCTAATTCGGCAGTTTGCCTAGTTCTAACCGAAGGGCTTGATATTATCAAATGAGGCGTACCCAAACGGTTATACAAATAACTACCAATATGCTGTGCGTCATTCAACCCTCTTTGATTTAATACCCTGTCATAATCAATAAGAGCTATATCATCTCTACTCGATTTTGCATGTCTCATAATGACCAATTTCTTCATCTTTTTTTAGCCTTCCACTAAAATAATTATTATCTCATAAGCAGTAAAAGGTATCAAAAGGAGATGAATAATGCAAATTACATTATTTTTATTTAAAGCAATCTCTTTTATTTGTTAAAGTTTACTAAAAAGGCTATCTTAATAACTCATGTTATTAGCTTAATTAAGAATAATCGTTAATGAACAATTAAAGAAAGGGATTAAACAATGAAATCTGATTTACAAATTGCTCAAGAAGCTACGCTAAAACCTATTCAGGAAATAGCGCACAACGCAGGAATACTCTCTTCTGAACTTGAACCATACGGCCATACTAAAGGAAAAATTAACCTCGACATTTTAAAAAGATTAAAAGATAAACCTAATGGTAAATTGGTCGTAGTAACAGCTATAAATCCTACACCACTTGGAGAAGGCAAGACTGTAACAACAATCGGAGCTTCACTTGGAATGGCTAAAATAGGCAAAAAAGTGTTTACATGTATACGCCAGCCAAGTATGGGACCTGTGTTTGGAATAAAAGGAGGAGCTGCAGGAGGTGGTTATTCTCAGGTGCTTCCAATGGAAGATTTTAATTTAAATTTAACAGGAGACATCCATGCCATTTCAGCAGCTCACAATTTAGGAGCAGCAGCAATTGATACAAGACTTTTTCACGAATCAAGAAAAGGTTATGAAGATTTTGAAGTGCGTTCAGGATTAAAAGCTTTAAAAATTGATATAGACAAAATTACATGGAAACATGTAGTAGATCAAAACGACAGAGCTCTTAGAGGAATCGAAATAGGGCTTCAATCTCCAAACACCAAGTCAAATGAAAACGGAATTCCAAGAAGAACCGCCTTTGATATTACCGTAGCATCTGAACTTATGGCTATTTTAGCTTTAGCTGAAAATTTAAAAGACATGCGTGAAAAATTCGGAAAAGCTATTATGGCATTTAATATAGAAGGTGAGCCAATAACAGCAGAAGACATGAAAGTTGCAGGTGCAATGGCTGTTATAATGAAAGATGCAATTAAACCGACATTAATGCAGACTACTGAGTACACTCCATGCTTTGTACATGCTGGTCCATTTGCAAATATAGCTCACGGAAATTCGTCTATTATCGCTGACAGAATAGCACTAAAACTAGCTGATTATGTAATAACAGAAGCAGGTTTCGGATCAGACATGGGATTTGAAAAATTCTGCAACATTAAAACAAGATATTCAGGGATAGCTCCAAGTGCTGCAGTTATAGTCTGCACAGTACGTGCATTAAAAAGCCATTCAGGTAAATTCAAAATTATTCCAGGGAAACCTCTTGACCCTAAACTTATTAGTGAAGATTTAGTTTCTCTTGAAGAAGGAATTAGCAATCTTAAAGCACACATCCAACATGTGAATAAATACGGAATACCAGCAGTTGTTGCTATAAATAAATTCCCAACTGACACGGATGCAGAAATTGAACTCATCAAGAAAAAAGCAATTAAATATGGTGCTGCTAAAGTTGCATTAAGTGAAGTTCATGGAAAGGGCGGTGAAGGTGGCAAAGAACTCGCACGCGCTATCGTAGAAGCTTGCGAAATGCCTTCTAAATTTAAAATGATGTACCCGAACGAGCTTTCACTTAAAGGGAAAATAGAAAAAATAGTAACTGAAGTTTACGGTGGAAGTAGAGTAGAATATTCCGAACTGGCATCTAAACAATTAGATAAATATCAAAAAGATTATGGACACCTTCCTATTTGTATGGCTAAAACGCAATATTCATTATCTACAGACCCTAATTTAAAAGGCAAACCATCCAATTTCACTGTACCTATCAGAGAAGCAATTCTCTCAGCAGGCGCAGGTTTTGTTTATTGCCTGACAGGAGAAATAGCAACAATGCCTGGGTTGGGATCAAATCCAAGTTATATGAATGTAGATATAGATGAAAATGAAAATATAATGGGATTGTTCTAAACTTTAACATTGCTTTTTAACTGCAGTTTATTGTAAATTCAGTTAAAACTTATATTTTTAAGGCTGCATTATGCAGCCTTTTTCCTTTTTATTAACATCATTTAAATCAATAAAATGAACCTCGATATTATAATTTTTTTAGCACAGTATCAAATGTACAGCTACTCATTCATACTGATTATTTTGATTGCATGTGGATTTGGTTTGCCTTTGCCTGAGGACATAGTCCTTATAGTTGCTGGGATTTTTGTAGCTAACCATGTAACAAACTTTCCATTCACAATACTTATATGCATGTTTGGTGTATTAGGAGGAGATTCAATAATATTTTTTATCGGAAAAATTTTCGGACCTAAATTGTTTTCGAACAGGATATTTAAAAAAATAATCAAACCGAGGAATATTGCAAAAGTTCGCTTATTGTCTGCTAAATATGGTAATTATTTGATTTTTTTTGCACGTTTTATGCCTGGCTTCAGATCACCCGTGTTCTTTTCTATGGGTATGTTTAAAAAATCCTACTCTATATTTTTTTCTATAGACGCTTTTGCCGCTTTAATATCTGTACCGCTTTGGATTTATATAGGTTATCTTTTTGGAAGCAATCTTTCTATTTTGGAAAACAAAATAAAAAATATGCAATACGGACTATATATCACTCTTGCCGTTATTATAATTGTCATTTGGCTGTCACATAAATTCAAAAAGAAATTCAGTGAAAGGTTGGAAAGCAAGAATTAACTTAATCGGAATTGCCTCGCACAGCAAAATGTTTCTAAAAAATTGTTATAAAAGTGAAATATGCTAAGTTGAATTATAATTTTATCTACCTCTTAAGAGCGTAAGTGGATAAAATTTATCTTTCTTATTTGGTAATGTCAAAAGCTTTATGAAAAGTATAAATAATTTTTATTGATATGAAAAAAGTTCTTTAAAAACTTGAGTTTTGAGTATATTTTAAGTAGCTTTTTGATCCATATGTTTAGATAGAACTTTACGCCATTTTAAATATCAAGTTTAACTGGTAGGTTTCGCTTTAATGATAGATGAGGACGCAGAACAGTTTCTTTCTTAAATTCGATATCCTTTCTAGTGCATTCATAACCTCTAAAAAGATGACGATGGCTGAGGCAAATTCATTAAAAAATAACTAGCGGCAAAAATATTGAACAAATCTTGCTGAACCTTTATTTCTCAAAATTCAAGAAGAAAAGGGGGAAAGATATGTAGAAGATAAAAATAAACTGTAAAAATCTATAAATTAGGTATTTATAAATAAAAATTAATTAATAAATTATTTGACAATAACCTCATAATCATAAAAGGAAAATTATGAAAAAATCATTTAAATTGATAATAACTTTATTTTGTTTAATAATAACAGTTTCTATTTTTGCAGGGACGAATTATTATGCTGTTGTAGACACTGGAAGCTCTGGTTCTAGATTACACATGTATAAAATAGAAACATCAAATGACAATCAATTCAAAGCAATCGATGAAATTGATATACCGCATAATAAACTCAACCCTGGTCTTTCAGCAATGGCAGGCGATAAAACGCAAGTAGTTAATTACATAAAACCTTTAATTACAGCTTTAACATCTGCTCTCAAAGCTAAAAATATACCTGAAAAAGATGTTAATTTTTATCTTTTGGCAACTGCAGGCATGCGAGTTATAGCCCCTTCGGCACAAAACTCCTCATATTCAGCTATAACCGAATACATTAAAAATAACAGCAACCTTAAAATTGGATACATAGAGACAATTCCTGGAAAATATGAAGGTGCCTTTGATTTTATTTCCATTAATTATTTGCTCAAAAACTTAAGTAATAAGAATGCCACTAAAGGAATAATAGATATGGGAGGAGAATCTGTAGAAATTGCATTTCAAACTCACCAAAAGCTTTCAAATAATAACGATATAATTACATTTAAAATTAATAATGTTATTTATCGAATATATTCAAAAAGTTATCTTGGGCTTGGACAAGATTCCGTTAGAGGACAGTATTCAAATGCTCCATATTGTTTCCCAAAAGGCTATCTGCTTCCTAGTGGTGAATATGGGAATGGTGATTATGAAAAATGCCTAAAAAGATTGAATAGCTTGATTAATAATGTTCACGAGGTAGATCAAGCAAATGTTAAATTTCCATCAATAAGCGAATTTATTGGGTTATCTGGTATCTATTATATAGCAGGGACGCCTTTTGATTTAGGTTCAGAAATAACAATTGATCATATTATAGAGAAGGGAAAAGAATTTTCTAAATTTAGCTGGAAAGAATTATCAGATAAATACCCAGATAATCAATATTTGTATTCTGTTTACATTAATTCAGCTTACATAGCAGATCTTCTTTCTAATGGCTTTGGTTTTGAAAAAAATACACCTTTTAAAGTTTATAATAAAATTAATGGAATGAGTTCAGATTGGACACTAGGAGCAGCTATCTTTTTCAACCAAAACAATTACATTCAATCTTTGGAAAAACAAACTCCTGTTCAAAAAATAGAACAGAAGCAAAAGGCAGGTTAAAATATATTCGCAGATATCTCATCACGCATGGGATAACTTGTTTGGGTTCCGTGTTTTTGTACGCTTAAAGAAGCGACATAACACGCCTTTTGCACTGCAATTTCGTCATTGCATCCTTCAGCTAAAAAATATGCAAAACTTCCTATAAAACAATCTCCTGCCCCAGTTGTATCGACTGCGGTTACTTTTTCAGATTTGATATGTTTAAAACTGTCATGTTCAATTATCAATGCACCTTTTTCACCTAAAGTCATTAAAACTTTTTTAACGCCTTTTTGAATTAATGTCATGCCAGCATTTACAGCAGTTTCAACATCTTTAATTACAACTCCTGTCAACAATTCAGCTTCAGATTCATTAGGACAGAAAATATCAATTAGCTTAAAAAATGAATTATCTAATATCTCCTTAGGAGCAGGCGCAGGGTTAAATATAGTCAGAACTTTTTCTTTTTTAGCAACAGCCAACGCCTTTCGCGTCACAGCAAGAGGTATCTCGTTTTGGCATATCATAATTTTGCATTTAGATATTTCCGTTCTTGCAGCTTCAACATCATCTTCAGTAAGCAAATTATTTGCCCCTGCTACAACAATAATTGAATTGTGTCCATCTTTACTAACCAATATTGGGGCTACGCCTGAAGGAGCTTTATCTGTCGAATAAACAAATTTAATGGAGATATTAAGATTTTTAAAATTTTCCAAAGTTTGTTTTCCGAATATATCATTGCCAAGCTTACCAATCATGACAACTTCAGCACCAAGCTTAGCAGCTGCTACAGCCTGGTTTGCACCTTTGCCGCCAAACCCCATTTTAAAATCATTTCCCATAATTGTCTCGCCTTGTTTAGGCAATCTATCTGTATAAGCTATAAGGTCATAATTACATGAGCCGACAACACATATTTTTTTATTATTCATATCTTAAACTCCATCTAAAAACACTAAATAATTCTTGCCAATATTATTAAAATTATACCGACCAAATAAGCAACAAACATTGAAATGAGGAAAGTATTTGTGCCTTTAGGCGCATTCTTAAACTCTTTCCATATAAAAACGCCCCAAATAGCAGCAATAAGTGTTGCTCCCTGCCCCAAGCCGTAAGAGATCGAAGGACCTGCCACGTTGGATGCAATAATACTAAAAGACATGCCGATACTCCATATTATGCCTCCAAAAATCCCAATAAGATGGAGCTTTGGAGTTCCACATTTAAAATATTGCTTATAAGTACATTTTCCGCCTGAGATAGGCTTGTACATGTTAATGGTATTCCACAAAAAACTCGATATAAAAATACCAAGAGAAAAAACCACAACAGCTGTATATGGACTAAACATCCCTTGCTGAATATTTTGAAAATCAAACGACATCGAAGCTGCTACAAATCTATAAAAAAAGCCCATAAGGATACCGCCGATTATTGCTATAATAAGACCTTTACGAGCTTTATTTTTCTCTGTTTTCCCATTATGAAGTACGGCTGAAAGTTTCCTATAAGCCAAAGCTGAGACTATCATTGCAACAACAATACATGCCACTCCTATAAACAATACCAGCGGATTACCTATCGGATTTGGTATATAATTTGCAATAACTCCAATAACTAATGCCAAGCCAACACATACAGGAAACGCAATCGCCATACCAGCCATCGCAATACTTATAACAAGCATAAGATTCCCTGCGTTGAATATAACGCCGCCCAAAAAAGCATTAACAAAGCTGCTGGCATTTCCGCCTGCAAAATTTTGAAGAAAAGGCTGCCCTGCCATTCCAAAACTTCCTATAGTGAATGCGAAAATTAAAGCAAGTATAAGCACACCAATTGAATAATCCCAATAAAATAGTTGAAATGGCCATTTTTGAGTACCTGCTAGTTTTTGAGCATTTGCCCACGAACCCCAGCATAACATTGTTATTATTACCATTAAAACGGCAACGGCATAGGAACTGATAATTAACATAAAACCTCTTTTTTCAATTTTTGCATAGAATTATTAAGGAAGCTGAAGAATCTACATGGATTTAAAAGTATTTTCAATAGTAACGTCAGGAGTTAAGCCATTCTTAACAGCAGTATCGTACCATTTTTTGGCTTCTTCTAAATTTGGAGGATCTGTATGTATTAAAACTTTTGCAAGACTAAAAGCAACATCAGCGGACTTATTCCCTGCTTCAAAAGCTTGTTTTAAATGTGTTGCTGCTGCATCATGCCAGCCAAGTTCAGCACAAACAAAACCGAGGTATTTCATTAAAACAGGATTATCTTTTTCGAAAACAGCTGCAGCACTAAATACCGATAATGCTTTATAAGGTTCGTTTAAATTCATATAGCACACACCTAAAGAAATAAGATTTTCAGTATCATTAGGTTCTGCATTTTTCAGGAGTTCAAAATAAATTGAAGCATTGGCATAATTTTTAATAGAAAATTCCAACCCGGCTATTTTTTTAGTAAGTAAGGTATTGTCCTTTTCATACTGAAGAGCCAATTTATAATATTTTAACGCTTTAACTGTATCTAATTCTGATAGTGATTGATTTCCTGATTTAACCAATAAAAGCATATCTTTTTTCCGTTCAATATGAGACTTTTTTTCTTTTTCGACATCATTTTTATATGAAAAAACTTTGTGATTTTTTAGCCTTCCTTCAAGTTCACTGTTTTTTAATTTCAAATCTTCGATATTATTCCGCAATGTATCTGTTTCTATTTTCAAAATTTCGGTTTTTTCTCTCTCTTTTTGAACACTGGCAAACAGCCTTTCTGTTTCCTTTACCTTTGCCTCATTGTCTCGCAGCTTATTTTCCAAAGCTCTAACTTCAATTAAGCTCATGCGGTTAAGTTCTTCCAATTCAACAATTTTATCAGAATAAATTTTTATAAATTTTCCATCTTCATCTTTAGCTGTGTTAAGACGATTATATTTTACTTCATATTCTGCAAGTTCATTTTTCATAAGATTATACTCGTTAATTTTTGCTGAATACTCCGCTTTTAACTCACTAAAATTTTTATTTATTTCAGAATAATTATGCTCAAACTCCTCATTTTTCTGTTTTAGTGCTTTTTCATTTTCAACACTTAAAGATAAAGAATTTTCAAGAGTAGACACTCTATTTTTAAGGTTATCACGCTCTACTATGACCTCCTCAAACTTAATTTCAGCATCCAGTAAAGCTTTTTTAGTAGAAAGAGATTCAAGCTTAGTTTCAGCTAGGTTTTTATTAGCTTCTTTAATTTTTGAATTTAATAAGATAATATTCTCACCAAGCTTATCTTTTTCTATCGTTAGAGATTCGAGAGTAGACTTTTGCGACAAAGTGACAGACTCTGCAATTTTTTTACTATCCATAATGTCGGCAAATTTCTTTTCTGACAAAACTAACTCAGATTGGATAGAATTAAGTTTTTTAGTAAGCATTTCTTTCGTAAGAAATAATTCATCATATTCAGCTTTACTTTTTTTAATATCATCAGAAAGGCTACTTATCACCATATCTTTTCTCAATAGTTCAGCTTCTTGATTTTTTGCCTCAATTTCAAATTGCCTTATTTTTTCGAAGTTGACTTTTTCATTCAATCTAAAAGAGTTAGCTAAGCTTTCAGAGTTACTAATTTTTTCTTTCAACAGCAGATTGTCCGCTAATATTTTCTCTAATTCCGAATTGGTATTTTCAAGTGAATCAGCAATAGTATTCACTCTTTTTGAAAGAGTTAAATTCTCCTTGGACAAGTTTTCCAATTCTGACAATCTCTTGTCTTTCAAAACAATTTCATTCATGCAAAATTCTAACTTCTCAGATAAAACCTTATTTTCTTCAACAATGGCGGCAAGTTTAACTTCTGTTTGAATTAAATTACCCTCTAAAGCTTTTTTATTGTTTTCTAATTTTGAGTGGAGATGTTTTTCATTCGAAAGTGACTTTTCCAGTTTTTCATACTTAACAGAACTGTTGTCATAATCATTTAAAAGTTGGTTATATTTTCTTTTTATTTCATCAACCTTTAGATTTTGCGTATTGGAGGCTTGCGTGCCTATATTTTTCTGAGATTCTAGTTCAGACTTAATATTTTTAAATTCTGCACTTAATGCATTTTTTTCATTTAATAAATCCCTTTTCTCTGATTCAACAGATTCAATTCTTTTCTGAAGTTCTGCAACCTTAACATTGGAAATGGTAAGTGCAGATTCATTTTCCTGAAGAGCATTAATAACTTTACTATTTTCATCTGCTTGTTTTTGAAAATCAGCTGCCAACTTATTCATATTGCCCTCAGTTATTTTCATCTCACTTAAAACCCTAGTCGAAGAATTTTTAAGCTCAATATTTTCCTTTAAAAGTTCATTCATCTTATCTTTAACTTCAGCTAATTTTGAATCTTTTGTTGCTTCTTTTTGCTTCATATCAGCAACTTCCTGTTTTACAACAGCAAGCTCATTTGCCAACATGTTTTTTCCTAAACTTAATTTATTCAAGGAATCTTCTCTTGAACTTAAAGCCGCCAAAATTTCTTCGACTTTAGATTCAAGTCGTCTTTTTTCACTTTCTGAATTAATAAGCTTTTCTGCTTGAGAATTTATCTGATTTTGCAATTTATTTGATAATTCCTCTGAAATTTTTGCAGTACTATTTGCTGTAGCCAATTTTTGTTTTAAATCTTCAACAGAAGTCAACTCTTTTTTATAATTGGCTTCTAACTGTTCAATTTTTACTCTTGCCTGATTTGTTTCTATCTTCAAACGGTCATTTTCCAATTTTACTGTGGCTGCATTATCACCGCTGAGTTTTAATTCATTTTCAAGCCTATCAGCTTTTTTCAACTGTTCATTATAACCTTGCTGTGCCATTTCAAGCTTATCTGTCAAGTTATTAACTTCATTTGCCAGCTTATTTTTTTCATCAATAAGAGTTTGTGCTCCATTATTAAATTTATTAATATCTGAAATTCTTCTTTCAAATTCAACTCGGTTATTGATAATCTCTTTTTCTAAATCATTAATCTTATTCTTAGAAAAATTTAATTCATTTGCAAGCAAATTATTATCATTCTTAAAGGAATCGGCTACATTGCCAAGTGCTTCTGCAATCTTATTCAAGTCGCTGTTTTTTTTCTGTTCTTCTGACAATAAGTTTTGATAATCTCTATTTTTATTTTCAAGTTGTTCTTTATTGCCTGCAAGTTTAACAGCACGTTCAGCTTCTTCGTTTAATGAATTCTGCAACCCTTCAATTTTTTCTTTTTGCGATAAATTAAATCTCTTTAGGTTGTCAAATTCCGAATTAAGGGCAATATACTTTTCCTGAATAATGGATTGAACTTCTACAGCTCGTGCAGTTCTACTTTCCATTGCTTTAGTATTTTCAAGAAGCTCATTAATTTGTTTTAAATGAGAGCTCTTTTCGTTTTCAAGATTGCTGATTTTTGCATTATTTTCTTGTACTACTTTCTGAAGATTATCGTATTTATTCTTTAATCCATCTAATTCAATCTCTTTTTTTTGTAATGTATCTGCAAACTGAGCCATTTGAGCAGCATTTTTCTGTAATTCATTTTTAGATTCAGCAAGTTTTTTTTCGGCCTCAGTTAATTTTTCAAGCAACTTTTCGTAGTCAGCTGAAGAATAATTCTTTATACTATTTTTAAAGTTAGCAAGCTCATTTTTTAAGGTTTCTACTTCAGTTTTATTTTTATTCTGTTCGGCTAATAATTGTTCAACCAACCTCTCCGAATCCAAAATTTTATTTATTAATTTATCACGCTCGGCGGCAACTGACTTTGTATCTGATTTTGAAGTTTGAAGCTCTTTTGCTATAGATTCAAGTCTATTAAGCAATTCCTTTTCCTGTTCAGCCAAACGCCTATTTTCAGCATTCGCATCTTTAACCGTTTTTTCTAAATCAGTTTTTATACTTTCAGCCATATTTGCTTTATTTGAAGCGTCTTTTACTGCGCTTAAAAGTTCTGACATTTTTTCAGAGGCTGCAATATTTTGTTTTTTTGCATTTTCTAAATCAGTTTTATATTTAGCAGCCTCATCCGACTTATTATTTAAATCTTTTTTTACAGCCGCAAGCTGTTCAGTAGTAGATTTAGATTCTGAATCTAGTTTTTCAATCTGCTTGCTTTTTAGTGAATTATCATTCAGAGCACTTGCCAATTTTGTTTCTTTTTCAGCCATTTGCGCAATGAGCTCATTTTTTATACTATTTAAAGATTTTTCGAGTTCTTTAGAGCTATTAATGCTCTTTTCCAGTTCTGCAACTCTCTTAGTTTCTTCTAAATGTTTTTTTTGAACCTCTTCAAATTTTCGATCAACAGAGGATAATTCTGACCTCAACTTCTCATTTTGAAGCTTATATTCAGATAATTTTTCATTTGAATGACTATTTTTTTCTATAACATCTGCAAGAAAATTTTTAATTTTCCCAATTTCATTAGACAATTTTTGTTTCTCTTCATTTGCAGTTTCAATCTCTTTTATCTTCAAGGCAGATTCAGCCTTCAATTCATCTTTCAGCCCTAAATTTTCTTGTAAAATCCTAGCTTGTGCAAGTGCAAGATTTCTTTCTTGTTCATCAAGTTTAAACTTTTCCTTCTGTAATTCACTAAGTTCATTTTTATAAGTTTCTGCAATCTTTGTCAGTTTACTATTTTCTTCTTTTAACTTTAAATTCTTATCGGAGAATTTATTAAGCTCTTTGTTTTCTAAGCTGACCTTAGCATATTTGCTTGAAAGAAGACCATATTCTTCACTCTCTTTCGCCAATTTATTTTCAAGAGAAGAAATCTTATTAAAATAGTTTGAGTTTATATTCTCACTCTCAGAAAGCTTTTTTTTCAACAATTCAGCTTCAGAACTTATATTCGCATATTTCGCAGTTAAATTAGAAAGTAATCCAGAAGCATTTCTTGCTTCATCTCTTACCTTCTTCAATTCTAAATCATAGGAATTCTTAACAGAAGTAAGCTTATCTAATTCGCTGTCATAGGATTTTATTTTTTCGGAAAGTCTATTATTTTCATTCTTCAAAGAATTAATTAATGAAGAGCTGTTCCCTTGTGTGGTTATTAAATTATCGTTTAAATCTCTGTTAACGTTTTTGGTCTCTTCTATTTCAGCTTCTAAACGTTTAGTTTTAGCAAAAGCACGACTTTTTTCAGATTCAACTCTAGATATCTCATCTTTTAAATTGTTTATTTTTTCTTCTGATAGTGTCTGCTTTTTTGCTAATTCTGAAATTTGTTTTTCATACGTTTCTTTTTCTATTGATGTCTTAGTTTTTTCAACGACAATTTGATTATAATATAGCTTAAGTTCTGACAACTCTTTTCCTAATATTGTTTTATCTTTTTGCAATTTTTCTATTTCGAGCCTGTCAGATGCTATTTTATTGCGAAACTCATTTATAACAGGTAAATTTTCGGCATCTATATTTGATTCCAGAGTCATTTTTTTTAGGTGAGAAAATTTTTGTTCTAATAAAAGCTTTTCTTGAAGAGTATCTTTAAGCCTCTGTTCTACTTTTTCTTTCTCTGACAACATCTGATTTTGTTTTTCAAGTTGATTCAAAACAGATTTAAGCTTTCGCTGTTGTTCCAAAAGCTGAGATTGAAAATCTGTTTCTTCAGAAAAATTACTGGCGATTGACGAAGCTTTAGCTTGTGTTGAAGGTAAACTTTTACCTCCGTTAATTTTTTCATTAATTTCGGTTATACGTTCATTACATGTTTGAATTCTATAATTAACAATTTCTCTATTCCAGCTAGGATGAAGCCTTGTTAATTCTTGAAAACCAGAAAGTGACTTTTTATAAAGTGTGTACGCTGAACTGTAGTTACCAGACACATAATAACTATCAGCTTTTTCATAAGATTCAAAGTTCTCCAGCCAGATATCACCAGGAGTCATGCTAAAATAATCAACTGCGAAAGACGATGTAAACGAAAAGAATAAAGTCAGGAATACTAAAATAGGTTTTAGAATAGAAGAATTTTTAGACATTAAATATCGCTATATATAAATAGATTTAAGACATAACAGTTTACATCGTAAATTAACCAATTTTTAAAATACCTTTCGGTATACTAAAAAAATTATATAGCAAAAATAAGGGTTGGCAATATTCTAAATTGAATATAAACAAGGTATTATCAAAGAGTTTAAACTCTTTGACTTCGTTTTGTGAAACTTTACTGAATAACTGATTTGAAATACGTTATCCTAATATGCCGCCGCCTACAAATTCTCTTACCAATGAATGATAAGGAATCGGAGTGACAGGTGCCGTGCTGAAAATTCTCAAAAACTCCTGAAGTCTTTGTGCATCGGCATATTGTTCATGCCAGGGCTTAATTTCAGCAAGAAGAGGCTCTACAAAAGGTTTAAGAACAGCTAATTCATAATTTTGTGCTGAACTAAACGCACAGTTTGCATTATGTTGGAATGGAAATATCCATTTTTTCTCACCATTTCTTACACTTGGCCACATTTTCAAAGTAGCTAATGCCCTGTTACCTCTTGTTCTATGATCTCTTACGATACGACGGATAAGCCTATTATCAGTCGTAGAAATTCGCGTGTTAAGATCTAAATTCAATTGAGTGAGAGCATTAATGTATATACAAAACTTCCTATCGGGATGAAGCGTTTCTGTCATTCTTGGATTCAAAGAGTGAATTCCTTCGATAATAGCAATCTGATTATCTTTTAAACAAAGCTTCTTGCCCGATTTATATTTTTTCCCTTCAGTAAAATCAAAAACAGGAGGTTCAATAGTTTCTCCTTTATCCAAAAGAGATAAATGCTCATGAAGCAGTGGTAAATCGATAGTATCAATGTGTTCAAAATCATAATTGCCATGTTCATCCAAAGGAGTAAGGTGACGGTCTACAAAATAATTATCAACAGATACAATTATCGGCATGATGCCATTAACCTTTATCTGAGTTGACAACCTATGTGCAAATGTAGTTTTTCCTGAAGATGAAGGACCTGAAATAAGAACCCATTTCAAAGTTTCTTTTTTTTCAGCAACCTTGTCTGCTATTTCAGCAATGCGTTTTTCCTGATACGCCTCTTCTATCTCAATTAGCTCTTCATACTTGCCTCTGACTATAATTTCATTCAGATGCCCTACAGTCTTTAAATTAATAGTTTTACCCCATTCTTTATATGATTTAAAAATATTGAAAAGAGACTTAGAACCTTTAAAAGTTGAAAACTTATGAGGTGCTTCTCTGTCAGGAAATTGAAGAATAAAACCATTTTCATACTTAAAAATACGAAAATCGCTAAGAATTTTAGTGTTATCAGTCAAAACACCATGAGCTAAATCTAAAAAATTTCCGCATTGATAAACTGGCACTTTTGAAGGGTTTTGAAAACGAAGAAGGTCGCATTTATCTTCTCGCAATCTTGATGCAAAATGGTAAAGAGCATCAGCAAGATAAAGATTTTTTCTTACAATCGGAATTTTTTCAGAAACCATCTGATGCATATAAAATTCTATTTTTAATAAAAGGTCAGTTATCTGTATATTTTCCTCTACTCCATCCAAAGTGCAGTAATAACCGCTTTCCAGAGAGTGCCTAATCTCAAGTTTATACTGTGGGAAAAGTTCAAAAACTGCTTTTGTAAGGACAAAGGCAACTGAATCACGGTAAATTCTCCAACCGTGCGAATTTTCTATTGTCAGCGGTTTTACCGTAGAATCAACTTCAACAGGATAAGTAAGTGAAACAACGGTATTATTCACTAAAGCTCCTAGGAATGCATCATTATCACTATATTCTTTATGCTTTTTTAAAATATTTCTTACTTGTGTATCCTTAAAAAAAAGTTCTTCTTCTCCATTGTCAAACTGGATACGTATCTGGTCAAAACCGTTCGCCATACATTTACCTTTGCAAATTGATTTTACTGATTACTTTCTTTGCTGTAACTTCATTCATTTAAACTCACACGTTAGAAGATTCAATATACCTAACTTCACAGACTAACTCACTGCCTGTTTTTTGAAATACCATTTGATTTACATACTTTACCAATTCTAAAACATCTGAGGCTTTTGCTCCACCTAGATTAACAAAAAAATTAGCATGTTTATTAGAAACTATCACATTCCCAACTCGATACCCCTTCAATCCTAAGCCTTCTATTATTTTCCCTGGCGGTCCAAATTCATTATAAATTTTATCATTTATTTTAAAAACAGAGCCGCAACTTGGCTGTTTCAATGGAAAAGCTGTTCTTCGCTGTTTTAAAATACTAAGCATTTCCCGCCTTATTTCATGCTTGTTTCCACTTTTTAACTTAATTGTCACTTCAACAATTATCTCATCAGAATGCGTTTGAAACCTTGAAATACGATAATCGAAAGCGCACTCCTCCGCATTATATTTTTTAATTTCACCATTTTTAAACAGTGTTGTCACAGAAACAATGTTGTTGCCAATGCATTGCCTCAGGCTTCCACCATTCATGTAAACCAAGCCACCAATCGTGCTGGGGATACCTACTGTGTGTTCCAAGCCTGATAATGATAAATTACCAACACGGCGTGCAAGACCTGGCACCCAAACACCTGATTCACATCTCACAATTTCATTATCAATAACACATTTTGAAAAAGCTTGGCCTATTTTTATAACAATTCCAGAGTAACCATTATCACTAAAAAGAACATTTGCACCTCGCCCTATAACTATATATTGAATAGAATTATCAACACAAAATGCGAGAATATTTTTAAGTTGAATCAAACTGGAAGGCTCAACCATAACATCAGCTAATCCGCCTATCTCCCAAGTACAATGCTTCGACAATAATTCGCTAAAACGCATTATTCCTATATCACATCTTAAGAGCTTTTTGTAAATATCATTCATAACTCAGTAAATAAACTCCTCAACTTTACTCTTATATTTTTTCGGAATTCTAGCTGTTATTAAAATAGCATCGTCTTCATAAGAAAGTTTAATTACCTTCCCTACTCTGTAAATCCAAGCAGACGTTTCATGTGCTGAAACAGGAAGCCTCAATTGCATAAACTCAGTACCAATATTTGCCATATCAGATAGTTTTAAAAGAAGTTCATCAATTCCATCTCCTCTGACAGCAGAGACAAAAACTGCATTGTTGTGCATGGCTTTTAATCTTGTTTTTAAAAGAATATCACTATTTTTATCGACCTTATTAAAAACAATAATGGCAGGCTTATTTATAGCCTTAAGCTCTGTCAAAAGAGCCAAAGTCGTAGCCCAATGTTCCTCTATAGCTGGGTTTGACATATCAAGTACGTGGATTAAAAAATCGGCAATCATTGCCTCTTCGAGAGTCGACTTAAAAGCTTCAACTAAAGCGTGAGGCAGCTTTCTAATAAAACCAACTGTATCAGAAAGCAGTATCTTTTGATTCTGAGGTAAATTGACAACTCTTGTAGTAGGATCAAGCGTAGCAAATAGTTTATCTTCAACGAATACATTTGCTCCAGCAAGCTTATTAAGAAGAGATGATTTACCAGCATTTGTGTATCCTACAATAGCACCCAACGGGATAGACTGCTTTTCTCTTGATGCCCTCTGGACATCTCGATGTTTTGACATCTCTTTTATCTCTTTTTTAAGTTGACTTATTCTCTTTTTTACAAGCCTTTTATCAACTTCAAGCTGAGTTTCACCCTCTCCTCTAGTCCCAGCATTACCACCATGTTGACGAGACAAATGAGTCCAAGCTCTTTTCAATCTCGGCAGTGAATACTCCATTTTAGCAAGTTCTACCTGCAAAACAGCTTCATGAGTTGTAGCTCTGCTCGCAAAAATATCGAGAATAACTTCTCTTCTGTCAATAACAGATACTCCACAAAGCTTTTCCCAATTTCTTTGCTGAGAAGGTGAAAGGTCAAAATCTGCAATTATGCATTCAACTTTAAGCTCAGCTGCTTTATTTGAAATTTCTTCGGCTTTACCATCACCAATATAAAATTTTGAACTTGGCAGCTTAAGGTTAACTATTTCCGAACCTAATGTACTAAAACCCATTGTATCAACAAGTTCTTTCAGCTCACAAAGATGCTCTTCTACTTTTGCCTTTTCAATATTATTGTCTTTTATCCCAATTAAAAAGGCTGTATTTAAAACTATTTCTCTCTTATCAATTTTTTCTATTTCAAACATATTTTAGTTCTTGATTTTATTGTTTTTCTGCACGTACGCAAAAGTTATTTTTACTATAGCAGACATAAAATATACAGCCAAATGTAAAATTTATAGCGAAACTACCCTAAAATTTGCCTAATTACCATTTGTTTTTATTCACAATTTAAAATGCCCACCACAGAGAATAAGAAATATTTTAACCACGCCGCGATATACACCACGGGAAAAAACAATTATATCTCACACAGAAACACAAAGTGTACAAAGGTAATTTAAATCTAAAAATTTTTTATATTCTCCGTATCTTTGTGTGAAAATAAAATTTGATTTCAGTTATATTGCTACATGTTTTTCATGAACTACATATACATAGTAGAAATAAATATAAAATTAGTAGATATCAGCGTGGATAAGTGGTGAATAAATTTTTGTATACTCAGCTTCTATGCTGGAGGTCAGTTAATAGTGAAAAATAAAATTATAACCGCCTTCCAAAGCGCTTTTCCAGTTCTGAAAGTGATATATTTATAATTGTGGGTCTTCCGTGTGGACATGAAAAAGGAAGTTCGCAGTTCATCAACCTGCTAATAAGTGCCTCAGATTCTAAAATAGTCAGTTTATCATGAGCTTTTAGCGCTAACCTACAAGCTGCTCTAGCTATGGATGATTCATTTACTTTATTTTTAGACTCGTTCCCTTTAAGTAAATTCTCTAGAATATCAGAAACTAATCTTGATATATTTTCTAGAGGAATTGAGATTGGCACTGCCGATATTACAGTTGTGTCATCACCATAAAATTCAAGGTCAAATCCAAGATTTTCAAACTCAACTATATACCGCCGCAAAAAATTCATTTCAAGCTTGGATAAAGTTATCGTAACAGGCATTAAAAGCTTTTGTGAAATTCTGTTTTCTTTAAATTCATTCAAAAGTTTCTCGAAAAGAATCCTCTCATGTGCAGCGTGTTGATCTACAACAATCAAACCTGAAGCAGATGAAAGCAAAATATATGTGGAATCTAGATTGCCTATAACTGAAACACAACCACATCCTTTAATTTCTAATGGAACAAACTTTTTGATTTCCTGATTAGGAATTGATGATTTTACATTAAAAATTTCACTGCTTTTAGCCTCATTATCAAAAGAGGATTGATTATTATTCTGAAACAGATGTTTTTCATTATTTAATCTAGGTACATCTATTTCAATATCAAAATCATCAGATTCACTATTTTGATCAAAAAGATCTTTAGCTTCACCATTTTGATTTTTTAATTCATAATTAACTTGAGCATTCCCAATAACAGCATTTATGCCAATATTTTTTAGAGAGAGTGAAGGTGCAGGAGACATAGCAGGTCTTAATGCAGAAACAAGCGATTCTCTAATAAAAGTAGAAACAGTTCTTTCGCTCCTAAATCGTATCTCTGTCTTAGCTGGGTGCACATTAACATCTATCTCTGACGGAGCTATTTTTATGAATAGAGTTACTATAGGATAATTACCACCCATTATCATTGTATGATAGGCATCCTTCACGGCAGCCGTAAGTAAAAATGACTTTACAGGCCTGGAGTTTATAAAAAAACGCTGATCTCTTCTGCTGTTTCGTACAAAACTAGGCTTAGATATATATCCAAATACAGAAGTCCTTCCTTGTGCAACGTCAACTTTTAACGAAGAGGCCATTGTTTCCCTGCCAAGCAACAATGAAAGCCTGTATTCAGGATTCTCATCCGCAGGAGATGAAAAAATTACTCTGCCATCCATTCTCAGCTCGAAAGTCACTTTATTGTTTGCCATGGCAAGCATATAAACTGTTTCTACAATATGCTTTTCTTCCGTAATACTACTTTTTAAAAATTTTCTTCGTGCAGGAACATTATAAAAAATATCTGAAACTCGTATTTCAGTACCTGGTGCGCAACCTATAGGTTTATGAGAAATAAACTTACCACCGTTTACAATAGCCTCAGAACCTTCCATTTCTTCTGATTTTCTTGTCCTTAAAGTGAAGCGTGAAACAGACGCGATACTTGGAATAGCTTCACCTCTAAACCCCATAGTTGTTATATTTTCGATATCTTGTTCGGTTTTTATTTTGCTCGTCGCATGAGGTTCAAAACATAACAGTGCATCATCCTTATCCATACCACATCCGTTATCTCTAACAGATATAAGCTTACAGCCCGCATTTTCTATGCTTATTGCAATAAAATCAGCACCAGAATCAATAGAGTTTTCCACCAATTCTTTTACTATTGAAGCAGGACGATCAACTACTTCACCAGCTGCTATCCTATTACTAATATTGTCAGGCAAAACATGTATTATACTCATATTATCTTCAAACAAACCAATTTAAATTACGTATAAAAAACAAGCGTAATAAGATAATCAATTCCATTGCATTATAAAACCACAAATGTCAAGAAATATCCTAATTTAATTGACCTTACTCAATTATACCCATAACGAATTGGTTTTAGAAAAACTCTCATTAAATATGAAGCTGTTTTATCGTAAATTAGCCAATTTTTAAGATACCTTTGGTATATCATTTATTATTTTATATCCCACAGAATTGCGAAAGACGTAAAGTTTGCAAAGATAATTTCAATCTTAAAATTCTTTGTGTTCTCAGTGCCTTTGTATGAAAATAAAATTTAATTGCGACTACCTGTCATATAGGATGATGTGATGTTGCTTCAACTTTTTAGTAGTTAATGATTTTTATCTTCTCGAAGTCTTTAGGCTTCATAAACTCAACTTCTGTACTCATTCTTAAAGCATTGTTAGTCTTTATTGAGTCTATTAATTTCTCTTTAGTCTTTCTTATATATTCGACTTGTTCGCTTACACTCATTTTTACATCGTTAAAGTCATCTAATGTATTTTTTATATCCTTTACGATTATATCCATTAGCTTTTTAGCTCTCTCTGCAAAGTCTAAAGAGTTATAATTCTCAAACGTATTATAGACTTCTAAAAGCTCCTCAAACTGTTTTATCTGTTTTGCTATAAAGTTTTCTGCTGAAAAAAACTGATAAGAGGTATTGCTTTTATTATTGTTTCCCTTTACATTATTAGTTAGAGACTTTGGAGTCGAGCCAGTCCTCACAGTGTCCAAAGTACCTTCCGACTTCGACTGGGGAGTATGGGGTTTTCTTACTTCAATAATCTTCATTTCGCTTCTAAGACTTGACTTAACGTATTTGTCATAGAACTGTGTTATTACTCCGTTATTTTTAAAATCAACAACGACAAAATGAATACTATTATCTGAGTATTTTTTTGTGTACAAAAAGTAGTTACTCCGTTCATCCTTTAAAACAAGTTGTCCTTTTTGCAAGGTAGTAAGAATATTAGGGAAAAAATAAGCCTTAGAAGAATCTATTTTTGCTCTTTTCTCCTGTTCTCCTAATTTATCAAAGGTTAAAAGATGAATAAGTCTGTTAGCTATTTTATCTTGTAAAGCTCCTCTGTTATTAGGATTTTTTATTAATATTTCTCTACCGTCAAATGCTGTAATTTTTTCAGGCATATTATTCCAAAGCTCTTTAGCTTCGTTAAATACTTTTGCCATGTCTGTAGAATAAGCACTTTTTAAAGATACAGTCTTTTCATTGTCTATTGGTAATTCTTTTATAACTTCACCAAATTTCTTGCCTACCCAATCTTGAGACATACTATAACTAACATTACTCAACGCACTATTTAAGAATATTTGGTCTTTCCTTGCTACGTCTTTACTATGTGCATAATTCTCGCTATTGTATTTATTATACGATAAATTAATTAAGCCACCCTTTTCAAAATCCCATGCATTCCAGTTATCTCTTGTCCCATGATACACCACCAACGGCTCGCCGTTTTCATCGACTACTTTGGAGGCTGTTTCTGGACTATTTTCCCAATCACCAAACCACTTTTTAAAAGCCTGCGTCCTTACCTGTAGCCATTGAAATTCATTAAGATTACTAGCCTTACCGTTAGGAGCTTTTAGCCACTTGTCGGTGTTTTGGTATTGCTCTTTTATCTTTGCTATTTCGCTTAGATTGTCAGCTGTAGATACGAATTGAAATGTGGAATTGCTGTAAACAGGCAGTTTATTTTCTGCTATCTTGTTTTTTACAGTTTTCTCATGTATAATATTTTTTGAAAGAGTTCTATTGTGAACATCTTTTTGAAGTTTATTGAAGTTTTTAGTATACAGATTCTCAACAATAGATTGAGAGCCTAAGGACAATTGGCGTCCGACGGTACTAGCAAGGGTAGAATTAGGCTTTTCACTAGCTGAAGCTTGAGACGTAATGTCTGACAAATCACTAAGGCTACTGCTACTAGGTGTATTGAAAATTTTGATAAACTTTTCTTGATTAATATAACCTATTAATCCTTTGGAATATTTTCCGTCAAGATAGCTTATTGCTCCATTTTTTCCATAAATTGAGGGTATCACATGAGGTGTTATTATGTTGCTACCTTTTACGGACGTTATTCTTAAAGGAATTAGTAAAGGGTTGCCTGTTCTATCTAAAGCTTCTACAAATATTTCATAAGAAGCATTTGAATTTTCAGGCTTAATTACAAGAACTGGATTATCTAACAAGGCAGGAAGATTTTTTACTTCAGCTAGGTTTACATCGTGGATATTATCAGAAGTTTTTTTATAATCTATCCCTACAGCTTGCTTTATTACATCACTACTAATAACTATTTTATGGTTTGGAACACCAAACAGCCTTAATATATTAGGCGTTGCTCTTGAAACGGTAATTGAACTATTATGTTTACTTTCCAAAGCCTTATCTACATGTTCGGCAAAATTATCATTCCATAATTTATTTTCTGTTTCAAAGTTAAAACTACTATTGCTTTCAAT
>ORMF011442828.1_pt1 | contig 24326 bp, 21 predicted proteins | sample 1779871 | NCBI WGS metagenome assembly ORMF01 (sample SAMEA104232316, study PRJEB22302) | groundwater metagenome | biome: forest; feature: aquifer; material: groundwater | place: USA | collected 2011-08-07 | depth 5.4 m | reverse complement strand
TTTCTTATTCCAGAGTTAGGCTTTGAAGTAAAAATACCTATAGTTCCAGGACTGGAACTTGATGATGAGGTAAATCTTAGTTTCATGGAAATGGATTTAGCGGCACTTAAACCTTTTATGGCTATTACTAGTTAAATTTAAAATAAGTTAAACTTTTTATCATTTTAAGAGATTTTCAAACTCATTTTCAGACATAGGCTTAAAGTAATAATATCCTTGTTGAATGTTACAACCTATTGAAATTAAAAAATCTGCCTGCTGTTTGGTCTCAACACCTTCTGCTATCAAATGTAAATTAAGATTCTTTGAAACATCAACAATAGTTTTAGCGATACTTCCATTGTCATTTTCTGGATAGCCCATTATAAATTCTCTAGGGATTTTGATTCCACCTATCTTGAAGGTTTTTAAGTAATTTAAAGAAGAAAATCCCAAACCAAAATCGTCAATATAAACTTTATAGCCATTTTTCAAAAGAGAATCAATTTCTCGTTTCACTTTAGCTTTGTCTTCCAAAAGTGTGTATTCCGTTATCTCTATTTCTATGTCTTGACCTGTTATTCCGTTGTGTTTCATTTTCTGAATTGATTCTTCTATGAAATCATTTTCCAAAAAATCTTCAGATGCTAAATTTATAGAAATAGGTACAATTTTGAGGTTCATTTGCCGCCATTTGATAATTTTTTTTAATAGTTCATCGATGACCCATCTGCTGATATTGGTAATTATTCCAGATTGTTCAGCTATAGGAATAAAAATGGATGGTGCAATCAAGCCTAATTTTTTGCTATTCCACCTCAGCAAAGCTTCGGCTCCGTGTATACTATTGTCATTTACATCGACTTTAGGTTGGAAAACAAGATACAGCTCATTTTCGTTAATGGCATTTTTTAAATTATCAACTATTTTTAAGGTTTCCCAACTTTTTTGAGATAATGTATCAGTATAAAAGTTTATTTTTTTAAAATGAGCTGCAGCTCCTGTTTCATGTGAAGCCATGTTTGCTGATTTTATCAAATTTTCTGAAGTTTTGCCGTCTTCAGGAAATATAGCAATGCCAGATTTTAGATTGATAGGAATTTCATGCTCTTCAAAAGTCACATTTCCTATTGCTGCATTTTCAATTAGTTCTGAAAGCTTTTTATAAAAAAATTGAAATTCATCATATTCAAGAATTATAATGAACTGATTTTCTTCAATTCTAGCAAAGTAATTAGTAGGAAGAAGGTATTTTTGAATTCTTTCAGAAAAAGTCTTTAATATTATGTCTCCTGCTCTATATCCATGAATGTCTCTGTTGATTTTTAAGTTTTCAATAGTTAATGAAACTACAGCGAATGAATTGTTATTTTTTAATGAAGTGAAAATAATTTTATTTAGCTCTTCAATTGCTTTATGTCGATTCGGAAGTTTTGTCAAAGGATCTAAAGATGCAGCCTCATTAAGTTCTATTAATTTCTGATTAATAAATGTAATGTCAGAGAATGTAGCAATATATGCATAAGCAGCATTATTTTTATTGCTAATTTTAGTAACAATCAGCTTCCCATGAAAGTTCTGATTCTCATTTATTTTACAGTTAATATTACCTTCCCATCTTCCTGACGATTTAACTTCTTTTTCAAGCGTGGATAATAACTCTTCAGACATCATCTCTTTCAGATACTCTAGAAGGTTTGTGTCAAGAAGTTGATGTATTTTTTTGTTGAACATTATTGTTGTTATATAGTTGCTGTATATGATCTTTAAATTCTTATCACATATCATGATAGAGTTCATTGACTGATCTATTACATTTTTTAATACAAGAAGAGAGTTTTTTTTAGAACTATTTGACTGAAGTAAATAGGAAATTAAATAGATTATTATGATAGAACAGATTATTAAAATAATAACAACGGTGAAAATATTTTGAAAGACACTTGTTAATTCTAAATATTGTTCTTGTTCACTAGTCACAATTAGAATAAGTATGCTTTTTGTGTTTCCTTCGTCTATTTTATAGTTAGTAGAAACAGGGAATTTTGGTTGTATAAGCAATGATTCATATATACTATTTTTAATTTTATCAGAGAATTTTGTCTCTTTTTGTAGTCCTCTGTTTTTTGCCAACTTAAGTGTGGTATTTTCAGATTCATCTACGATAGAAATATCAGAAGGTGAAAATAAGTCAATAAGATCAATTTCTGATCCCATTTCTTCTAAAGGGAAACTAGTAAGAAAATAGAAACAATCTTTATTGTTGCCATTAAGCTTTATTGATATTATTGCACTAGCAGCATTGTCATAATTGGATATAAACCATGAGGAGTTTGTGCGTGTTTCTATTAAATCATTGCTTCTATAGATATTGTAATAATAAGATTCATTTTCAATAGGCTTTTTGTTCTCTTCTTTATTATCAACGTACAGCAAACATTCACCTGCGCTGTTTGTTAATATAAATGAATTAAGGGAGATGCTGTTGTTCAAAACATTTTTAAAACTACTTATAACTTCATTTTTGTTTTCAAAAGATGGGTTATTGATGTATTGCAGCAAATTTTTGTTAACTGAATATCTTAATGCTCGAGTTTTCAAACGGTTAATTTCATATAAAATAACAGCTTTTGTTCTCATGGCAATCGCTAGCTGTTCTTTTTCTGTATTCAACACATAATTGTTTGCATTCACATTAAATAAAATAATCCCTAAAATTATTATCACAATAGCCGATAAAATGCTGTAGATAAGTGGTTTTTTTGTACATTTACTTTTATATAAAGAAAAATTCATTGGCTGTTATATTACCCTAAGAATATGTTGAAGAATAAGCTTATTTATTATAGAGTAATTATATAGTAGTATTTTAGTTTTTGCCAAGATATTATAGAATCTTAATTTTTAGTCTAAATAAATTGTACTATATTGAAAATTCGATGGTTATGCAAATAAAAAAATGAGAAGGCAGAATGTGAAAATTTACGTTATTAATATTAATGATTATGAAGATGATCTGTCTTTATGTTTAAAATATTTAAGCATCAATGAAACATTGGATGTATTAAAATTTAAATTCACAGCTGATCGATGCCGCAAGGCAGTAGCTATTCTTTTATCAAAATTTCTCGTTAATGGACAAAAATATGAATACGCAGATACGATTAAACGCAATGAGCATGGAAAACCAATATCAAAAATAAACAACAAATATTTTAACATTTCACATGCAGGGAAGATGGTGGCAGGTATTGTTGCCGATGGACAAGTTGGTATAGATTGTGAAGAACAAAAAGCTGACAGATTTAATATTGAAATTGCCAACAAATTTTTTCATAAATCTGAAGTTGAATTTTTGCTCTTAAATGACAATTTTAAAGCGCAACTTAATAAATTTTATTACATTTGGACAAGGAAAGAGGCAGTAGTAAAAGGAGATGGTGGAGGATTGACTATACCGTTAAACTCGTTTTCTGTACTGACAAACAATAAAATTATTATAAATGATCGCCAATGGTTTGTGGTTACGTTGGAAAACCTCGACTTTAACTATTCACTTTCATATAGTTCATCATCATTTGGAACTTACTGTAATATTGTTAAATGTAATGTAAGTAATTTTATTTTAGAAACTTACGGTACAGTAAAAATTTCATGAAAATTATTATTATACCAAAGGTACCTCAAAAATTGGCTAATTTACGATAAAACAGCTTCAATTTTTATATAAGTTTTTCTAAAACTAATTAGTTATGGGTATATGTTAAACTTATGCCGTGAAATTTTTATAATTCAGTGTGAACCAATGCTGTGGAATACCTAAATCTCAAAGCGTATGAGTATATTCACAATTTATTTATGCTGTCTTATCATTTGCTGTTTGGGCTTTTGCACTTTAGGCTCTTCGAGGTATAACGCATACCAATGATCTCCTAGTCCAGCATTTGAAAATTTATCAATCTTGCCATTGACTAAATTCTCCCAATTTTTGGCTATAGTTTCATTTGATGTTGCGGTTTTAGCTTCTTCGAGAACATCAATGGCTTCTGTAATTTTTTTATTTTTCACTAAAATCCATGAATAAACACCGTATAAAATTGGTGCAAATTCATTCTTTTTGAACCTTTTAATTTTTTTCTTGAAGAAATTTATGTATGATGAATCATTATTCTTATATAATCTTGCTATTTTCATAGCAGCAGAAACAGGTTCTACAAACATGGCTTTTGCCATGTGTATGTCAGCATCTTTAAATTCTTTAAGCTGGTAATGAAATTGGAACTTCATTGTGTGAATTTGCTTTTTTAACATTATGTTCCACTTACATAGAGAATAGAGTGTGTCAACTTTACTTAAAGCCTCACGAATAAACACATTTTGTTCTTTTTCCAAAACACGTTGAATCATCTTCATGTCACCTTGCTGTTTCATCTGAAAGTGCTGGACACGTCTATTAATTTTCTTTTGACCTTCCTCCATGATACCTTGAATTGCTTCTGTCTTTTTTTTGACAAGCTTGCGGACATAAAAACCAAGCAATACCTGAAGAGCTATAAAAACTATAACTCCAAGTGTTATGCACCAGTTGATTGAAATCCATGAATTGGAGAGGTGCAGTGCAAAACCTGCAAGAAAACCTATTATCAAAGATACCACGATGGCTAACATTTTTTTAGAGACTCCTAACTAATCAAATTGTTATTTAAATATATGCAACATTAATTTGTAAAATCTATTTAAAATCACCATAAAACACGGATGGCTGACATTAATGTCAGCCTAAATAAAATTCCGTTATTAACGGAATTTGGTGTTTTAGTTAATAAAATTAAAACTTTATTTAACTCTGAAAACTTCAATTTTTTTGTCTACATTTTCTTTTAAATCTTTTTCTATTCCATCTTTCAATGTAACCATAGCATGAGGACAGCAGCCACAACTTCCAACCAGTCTCAATTTGACATTAAGTCCGTCTATTTCAACTACTTCTAAATCTCCGCCGTCATTTTGAAGATATTTTCTTATTTCTTCGAGTCTTATTCTAATTTTATCTTCCATTTTAGTTTATCCTTTATTTATTAATTATTACAACGTAAAAGTTTTAAGATAATTCTATTTTTAGTATTTTCCATATTTTTTTTGTAAAAAACTTTTCACAAAATGCTAAAGGTGTTCAAATTTTTAAAATATGAATTCAGAACTGCGTAATCGTTTTGCAAATTCTGTTAAAACTTCTTTTTCTTCTTCAATTCCAGATTTAGCAACAAAAGTCGCACTAAACCTTACGTAATTATCCACATCATCCCATGGAACTGAGCTTATAAGTTTTTCTTTTATAAGCCATTGAGAAAAATCTTCTGCTGTTTTAAATTCAGGCCCGTTTTTAACAGCTTTTGGAGCTTTTACATACAGATAAAACGATCCTTTAGGCATTTTTGCGGGAAATCCTAACGAAACAAGCGTATCGGTGAGGCTTTTTAGACGTCTTTCATATTTAGCATTTATATATGGCGTAATCTCTTCCCATTTTTCTAAACCTTTTATAGCAGCTTTTTGAATTGCAGCAAACTGTCCGCTGTCAGCATTGTCTTTCACTGTGGCAAATGCTTTCACAGCCAATTTATTACCGCAAACCCATCCTAAGCGCCAGCCTGTCATATTGAACCCCTTGGACATACTTTGAAGCTCAATAGCACAATCTTTACCTCCTGGTAAAGAAAGAATACTTAGCGGTTTATTATTAAATGTTAATGGTGCATATGCCGAATCTGATATTATCAATATCTTATTTTTTGTTGCAAAATGGATAGCTCTTTTAAAAAATTCTTCTGTTGCCAATGCCCCTGTAGGGTTATTTGGGTAGTTTAAATATAAAATTTTAGCACGTTTTATTTGATTCTCGGTCAAAGAATCTAAGTCAGGCAGATAATTGTTTTTTTCTAAAAGCGGTAAATTTACGACTTCACCACCTAAATATTTTGTCCAAGTACCACAAACGGGATATCCTGGGACAGTAAGTATTGCTATGTCACCAGGATTTATAAATGCAGAAGGAATAAGAGAAAGTGCAGATTTACTTCCTATTGAATGACAAATTTCATCTTCATGATTCAAACTTACGTTAAAAACGCTTTTCATATATTTTGCTGCAGCATTCTGAAATTCAATAATTCCGTTATCTGTATATTGTCTGTTTTCCCATTTAGCTGCCTCTAATGCCAACGCACTTACAACGTTAGCGTCTGCCATTTCATCAGGCTCACCTACACCCATATCAATTAATTTTATCTCTGGATGTTCTTTAACAGCTGCTCTTTTTGCCCTTTTTATTTTTTCGAATTTGTAGATTTTATCATCTTTTCCAAAAGTGTTTCCACCTATTCTTTCTGCGAAAATATCCTGTATAAAACTGTTATTCATATTATCTCTTTTCGTGAATTAGTTTTCTTTTAAACGAAATTAGTTTAAGGTATTAAAGCTATAACAGAGAATAAAAATAACAAATAAAGATTATTTTTTTTGGTAAGATTATTGATTGTTTGAATAAAATATTTCATGAAGTTTTTTGATCGTTTTTATGAAATCTGGGCTAAGTACATAAGCGGCATTAGGATTTATCTCTGTATAAATACGGTTTTTTTTTACTGCGCTTAGATCTTTCCATCCGAGCTGATTTTTCAATCCAGACACCATTTCAGTATTCATAAATGGAGCGATTATTATGTCAGGATTTTTAATTAAAAGCCACTCTTTTGAAACAGTGAAAAAATCGGATTTAATACCCTCAGTAATAGGAATTCCTCCTGCAAGTCTTATGTAATCATTTAAAAAAGAATTATCTCCAGAAGTCATTAAGGGATTGTTCCAAACTTCCCAAAACACCGTTGGACGTTCATTCTCTGGTATTTTTTTAACTTCTCCCTTAAGTTCGTCTATCTCATTATTAAGATGTTTTATCACATTTTCGGCATTTTGTTGAAGATTTAAAATCAAGCCCAGTTGATGGATCGTTTTCAAGTACTCATGGATATTGTTTGTCTTAAGGACTATAAGCTTAATATTAAAAATATTAAATAGATAAACATCGTATGGATTTTTTAACGCAGATGCGACTATAATTGTGGGCGTTAGACGCAAAACTATTTCAGGATCAGGTGTCCCCATATTGCCTGCAACTGGAACATCTTCTGTTCCTTTTATGTAATATCCTGCACTGCTTTTTCCTACAAGATATTTTAATCCGCCAATTTTGATTATAGTTTCTGTAAGATTTGGACTCAAAGATATAATTCTAGGTGTTGGTATATTTAAAGAAGCAAATGAGTACGAAGTTATAAAAAGAAAAAATAAGAATAAAAAAGTTTTTGCTTTTTTAATTAAACGTGAATTTTTCATAATTAGTTATGCTTTTTTAGGATAAGCCATGAGATACAAAAACAGACTAAGAAAAAGATAAATAGATTAAACAGCATTGGAAAAACAGCAAAAATGGACGTGTTTTTTACAAGAATATCTATAAATGCCGATTGCCCCCAATTAAGTGGCGAAAAAGTTGCAATTTTCTGCAGGGCAGGGGGCATGAGAAACAGAGGAACCATAATTCCTCCTACGGCAGCAGCAATAATTATCAGTACTGGACCTAGCATTGATGCTTGTTGATGTGTGTTCATGACTGAGCCAATAAAAAGCCCAAATCCTGTGGCAGCGAGTGAAGAAAAAATTCCTATTACTATTATCGGAATAATTTTACCATTTATATTCATTGGCAAAATCCCCATATGAGGCAAAATGTAGATTCCGATTATAAACATCAAAAGAAGTTGAAGCATGTTGATTATTAGATAAGCGGTAAGCTTTGCAAGAAGAAAAGAATATACACGCATTGGCGTTGTTTTTAATCTGTTCATAACAGAGGATTTTCTTTCATGAATCATTGCTGCAGAAAGTGGAATAACTATAAAAAACATACCGAAAAGAGCCCAGGCAGGTACATTTTGCTGAACAGGTGACGGCTGTTGGTTATCCACAGGGGCAGCATCTGTCATATATTCGCTTTGCAACCAGGTATTAACAGTAAAGTTATGTGGAGGTTCATCACCTAATTCTTTAAAAATAGCTTGTTCTAAAAAATAAAGTTGAGTTTTTAAAGAAGCTTTTTCTAGACCTTGTGTAATGCTTTCTTTTAATATCGGATTTATCAAAGGAGAAAATAATAGTTTCATTTCACTATTTGATTTAAGGATGACTCCTAGCTTAAAGAGATTTTCATAATAACTTTTTACACAATCAGAAAAGTTTGGCGGAATAATAAGAATTGCTTCTTGTTTACCTTCAGATAAAAGTTTTTTTGCGTCAGCTTCAGTTATTTTTTTGCCACTTATTTTGTCAATAAAATGTATTCTATAGTCGGCAGAATTTTTCACAAAAACATCATTATTTATATTTTTATCATTATTGACGAGAATCACAGATATTGGAGCGATTACATTGTTTTTATAATTTGTAGTTTGGATTCCTGTTATAACAATAAGGAGCAGTATCGGCATAACAAAAAGCACAGTTAGACCAATAATGTCTCGTTTAAGAATATTAAACTCTTTTTTTAATAATGTTTGTATCATTTTGCTGGTTGTTTATTAATAATTTGTTGGTGATTGTCGCGTACATTTGAACCTGTCAAATCAAGGAAAATTTCACTCAAAGAAAGATGCTTTTCACTGTTAGCAAGAATTTTTTTAAGGTTTCCGTGTAATTTTAATTTACCATAATCAATAATTGCTATTTTAGTGCATAATCTTTCAATTTCTTCCAGATAATGGGTAGAATAAATTAGAGTTGTGCCTGACTTATTGATAATGTCCAATGAATCAAATATGAGGTTCCTCGATTGAGGATCAATTCCAACGGTAGGTTCATCGAGTATTAAAAGTTGAGGTTTATGCAAAAGTGCTACGGCGATGTTTGCTCTTCTTTTCATTCCACCTGAAAAAGTAGAAATTTTATTTTTATAAACAGTAGAAAGTCTCGATAGCTCGAGTGCTTCATCTATTCTTTTTTTTAAGAGTTTACCATTCAATTTATACAAATTACCAAAAAAAATCAGGTTTTCTTTTAAAGTTAAAGTTTCGTATAATCCTAAATCCTGTGGAGTAAACCCTATAATCTCTTTTGTTTTATCAGGCGATTTACCGTTAATTAAAATTGATCCTGATGTAGGCTGTAGAAGAGACGCAATCATTGAAAGTAGAGTTGTTTTTCCGCTTCCGTTGGGGCCTAAAAGCCCAAAAAACTCTCCTTTTTTAACTGAAAAAGAGATGTCATCTACTGCAAAATGAGAAGACCCTTTATATCTCTTAGTAATGGATTCAATTTTTAAAAATTTACTCATTTATAATATAATAGCCCTTAAATTTAATTGTATAACTGTTATTTTATTAAAAAAATTATATTCTTAATGGAGAAGTTAAAATGGGAAACAGACAAACTCAATTAGACTTAGCACAAAAAATCAAAGATGCAATAGGTTTAAAAAACCTTCAACAGTTAAACCTAATATTAAACAGCGAAAAAGACTCTCTTTTATATACATATGCTGGAGTATTACTAGCAAACGAGTCTTTAAATGATGAAGCTGTAGATTGTTTTAAACGTGCAGGAAATTATGGTATTTCCAAGCACTTAAAGGAATATCTGCAAAAAAATGGAACATTGAATTCAGACTTCAATGTATTTAATTCTTCTGAACCGTATGACGTATGGATGCTGACTAATTTTTTAAAAACATATAGAGAAAATACAACTAAAGCTTGTGGCGATTATTTTTCCAAAAATTCAATATTAGGGAAAGAAATATCCATTTTGGATTTAGGAACAGGAAATGGCTATTTGATAGCTGATATCATTAATTCAATTAACTCGCAAGCAAATTATAGTAAAATTGATTTAGTGCTAGTCGACAAATCAGAAGAGATGCTTTTGAAAGCAAAAAGCTATTGCTTGAATAATATAAAATGCAAAAATCTGAGCATAACTACGGAGCAGATTGAATTAAATTTAAAAACTTTTGGCAAGCTTTTGGAACAATACGAAAAAATACCATTTGATATTGTAAACTGTGCATTGTCGATACATCATCTTCCGCATGAAGTAAAGCTTCCGTTATTAAAATTTTTACGCCCTATTTCAGAGAATATTGTTATTTCTGAATGTAATTGGAGCCATGACATCCCGGAAACTGGCAGTTTTGAACTTATCAAAAATGTTTCTGAAAACTACGGATGCATTTTTGACGATTTAAGAAAAAGTTGTCTAAGTGAAAAGGACATTGAATGCTTTATTTCTGGCATTGGATTACCAGAAGCATTGAAAATTTTGACTAAACCCAGAATGGAAAGAATAGATTATCATACTACTATTGAGCATTGGTCAGAACTTGCAGAAAAAGCCGATTGGCACGTCTCTAAAGTAGTGCCTACTGTAATTTATAATGAAAAAACAGAATCTTTTACAATGTTTTTAAACTGACTTTTAAATAAGGGGGGATCCATTTACTAATGGTAATACGTTTGTCGCATGACCACAAAGGACGATATACGACTAAATTAGGTAATTATGGCAAGTATCATATTTATAGAAATTTGGAGATTAATTCTGTTCCACATAAAGTTGTAGTTTTTCTTCCAAACGGCTACAACAATAAAAATGAACCATATCCTGTTGTATACATGAACGATGGTCACACTGCGTTTTCATGGAGCAGACAATCACAGTGGTCATGGAATGCAGATATTATTACCGACTCTCTGATTTCTTCAGGGATTATCAATCCGTTTATAATAGTTGCTGTCTATCCTGTAGATCGCAATTACGAATATATGGATATGAAAAATTATTTTGATAATGATGAACAGTTTCTTTATAAAGGTGGTGGGTTAAATGAGTACTCTAATTTTATGGCATATGAACTTAAACTTTTTATAGATAATAATTATAATACAGATCCGTACCCTGAAAAAACTACAATTATAGGTTCATCATTGGGTGGCACAGCCGCATTTCACACTTCATGCACATTTCCAAGACTTTTCGGAAATGCAGCTATTCTTTCAGCACCATTTTTTATCTATAACAAATCTGAAAAAATAACTACTTTATCATTTAAAAATGAAATAGAAAAAGTCTTACAAAAAAGTTCAGTAAAACCAAGATTATGGGTAGATTGGGGAAAACAGGAACTTTATTTATCAGATATCATGCCTAATGTAATAAAACTTTTAGTATCTCGATTCGGTTTTGAAATTAATAAAAATCTTTTCCCTTTCGAAGATGAGCAGGGCACTCACGATGAAAGAGCTTGGTCATATAGATTTGAGCTTATTTTAAAAAAATTTTATAGTTTATCTTATTGCTAATTTAATTGGAGATTTTTCAGATGAAAGTAACTTACATTCAGATATTTTTCAGCTTTTTCATAATGATGAACCCGCTGTTAATGACCTCTTTTTTCCTATCAGTTTCAGAAGGTTTTACTGATAAGGAAAAAAAACAAATAGCAAATACATGCCTGTTTGCAACTGTTATAATTCTGATTTTATGCGTTTTTATAGGAACAGAAATTTTATATCTTTTCGGAATAACTATAAACGATCTTTCCATAGCTGGTGGAATACTTTTTACTGTTATTGGTATATCTATGGTTATGGGGAAGGGGACTGACATAAAATATACCAAAGATGAGCATAAAGAAGCTATTGCAAAAGAAGCGAGTACAAGCCTTGGAGTAGTCCCTCTTGCGATCCCGCTTACGGCTGGTCCAGGTACTATACTTTTTGCAATAGTCTATGCTGGGCAATGTACTACTGCAATAAATAAGGCTTATCTTCTTGGAATAATAATAGTTATGGCTCTGTTGGTTTGGCTTTGCATGTTGGCAGCATCTTCCATATCAAAAGTTATGGGAAAAACTGGATTGTCTGTCCTTACAAGATTGATGGGGCTCATTCTTCTTTCAATCGGGATGCATATTTTAGTAAGCGGAATACGCGGTTCTTTTTTCCCACATATCTGATAAATATTATTCTTATATTAACTTAAAAGCATATGAACATAATAGAAGCTAGCAATATTTTTAAAACTTTTAATAACGGTTTTCAAGCCGTTAAAGGTATAGATTTTTCAGTAGAAACAGGTACATGTTTTGGAATCCTAGGTCCTAATGGAGCAGGTAAAACAACATTAATGAAGGTTATTTACGGGCGTTTAAATAGAGATTCTTTACCTCGTAATTCTTCTTTAACTGTTTTTGGAACAGATCCATTAAACGACCCAAGAATTATTAAATCCAATACAGGAATAGTACCACAGGACAGCAATCTCGACGCAGATTTAACAGTTATTGAAAACCTCCTTGTCTACTCAAAATTTTTTAATATGAGTGCAAAAGAAGCGAATACTCGAATTGAAGAGCTTTTACTCTTTTTTGAGCTTAATGAAAAAAAATTAAATAGGGCATCAGAACTTTCTGGCGGCATGATACGGCGACTTTTAATAGCGCGGGCAATGATTCAATCACCCAAGCTTATAATAATGGATGAACCAACTGTAGGACTTGACCCACAAGTTCGCCAATTGATATGGAAAAAAATCCGCCAACTAAAAGAAAATGGAATAACAATTCTTCTCACTACTCACTATATGGACGAAGCATATCAAATATGTGACACAATAATAATAATGGATAAGGGTAAAAAAATATTAGAAGGAAATCCAAAAAAATTAATGAAAGAGCATATGGAAAAATATGTTATTGAAGTCGAATATCTACATGAAAATATCAGTTTAAATAAAATTGATCCAATACGAATAGAAAGAGAAGAAAATGCGGCACGCTGTTTTTCCAATAATTTTAACGATTTAAAATCTATTTCTCTCACTCTTCAGGAAGAACAATACCTCATCCGCCCTACAAATCTTGAAGATCTTTTCATAAAACTCACAGGAAGTAAATTGAATGAATATCAGTAATTTTATTAAAGAGAGAGAAACTCCCTCACTGTTTAACCGTATCTACAGTTCTTGGTATAGACATGGAAGAGTTTACAGCAAAAACCTTTTTAGTAATTCATTTCCTCCAATTTTAGAGCCAATAATATTGATGATTGGTATAGGAATAGGGCTGGGCTCTTATATTGCATCTATGGACCATTTGCCTTATATCGAATTTTTAGCGATTTCACTTCCTTTAGTTTCAGCTATGTTTACCTCAGCTTTTGAATGTTCATTTGGTACTTTTATAAGATTGACATATAACAAAGTTTACGACTATATGCTCTCGGGACCTCTTCTTATTAGTGACATTTTTATTGGCGAAATATGCTGGGCAGCGACAAAAGGCATTCTTTTTTCTGGAATAGTTGAGTGTATTTTTATTATATTTGGCATATTGCCAGTGACATTAACACTATTGTATATTCCATTGCTAGGTGGATTGACTGGTGCCATGATGGGAGCTTTATCATTGGTTTTTATCTCGTATATTAAAAATATAAATCAGATAAACTACTATATTACAGGATTTATAAGCCCTCTGTTTATGTTCTCTGGAACGGTATTTCCTGTTACAAATCTTCCTGCGTGGCTTCAATACATTATAGAAATTTTTCCCTTAGTACACACAGTCAACCTCGCAAGAGGAATACTTACAGGGTTAACATTTGCGTCGCTAATATGGAACTTGTTATATTGCTTTATTTTTATAATCATCTTCTCATTCATTGCTGTTAAACGAATGCAGAAGGTGATTATGAAATAAATGTAGCAAAGCTATTTTAAAAATTGGTTAATTTACGGTAAAACAGCCTCAGTTTAAATATTAATTTTTGCAAAACCAAGGCGTATTATATAGGATTAGTTTTTAGCCATAGTAATAAGAGGTTTTTTGTTCCTGCCTCTTGTTTTGAATACATTGATAATCTCTTCAGCATTATCAAAAGGCACAGTCATAAAGGCAAATCTATCCATAATCTGAACTTCGCGAATATGTCTTTCAGGGATATGCGCATGCTCTGTTATGAGATTTACTAATTTTTTAGGAGTAAAACCGTCTTTTTTCCCTAGAGCTATAAAAAGTCTACTTTTCCCACTTATGTCTACGTTTTCACCACCTTTTAATGATTCGGATTTCAATTCAGAATATGTATCTGTTTTAAATTCATCTCCAAAACAATATGCCAATAATCCACTCACGAGGTCTGCAGGCGGAGTGTCTTTGAGCATTTTTAAAGCCCAATTTGTATAGAATTCTTCGATATTTTTATCATCTATAAGTTTTTTAATCTCTTTAAATACACGTTTTTTCTTTGTTTTTATGATGTCTTCAATTTTAGGAATATCACGCTTTTCAATATTCCTGCCAGCAAATTTTTGTATTTTCATCAGATGACGATATTCGCTTGGTGTAATAAAAGTAACAGCGGTACCTTCATTTCCAGCTCTGCCCGTACGACCAATTCTGTGAACGTATGATTCAGCGTCATAAGGAAGAGAAAAATTAATTACATGCGAAAGATTTATAATATCTATACCGCGTGCCGCTACATCAGTGGCTACAAGAATGTTTATTGCACCTTTTCTGAACCTATCCAGCGTTTTTTCTCGTTGGTTTTGTGATATATCACTGTGAATAGCATCAGCATCATATCCTCTGTCTAGCAAACTTGAAGTCAATGTATCTGCATCGCTCTTAGTTCTACAAAAAATTAAACCGTAAAAATTTTCAGAATAATCTATAATTCTGCATAAAGCTTCAAATTTTTCTGAAGCTTTCACCTCGAAATAAATCTGCTCTGTCAAGCTTGTCGTTAAGCTTTCATGTTTAACTTTTATGTGCTCATAATTTTTTAAGTACTTTTGAGCTAAATCCTTTATTCTCTGCGGCATTGTAGCTGAAAATAGAAGAGTTCTTTTATTGCTTTTCGTGTACTCCATAATTTTTTCAATGTCTTCGATGAACCCCATATTCAGCATTTCATCTGCTTCATCCAATACTAGGTGTGAAACCATTTCCAATCTCAATGTGCCACGTTTCAAATGGTCAATTACACGACCAGGTGTGCCAACTACTATATGAACTCCTTTTGCCAATCGTCTGAGCTGTTGATCTATAGATTGACCTCCGTAAATAGGAACAATCCTAATACCTTTTTGACCTCTTAAAGAAGTTATCTCTTCAGATACTTGTATCGCAAGTTCCCTTGTTGGTACCAAAATTAAAGCTTGTACGCTGTTTGTATTTGGATCGATCAAATCAATTAAAGGTAGAGCAAAAGCTGCTGTTTTTCCAGTTCCAGTATGTGCTTGTGCAATTATATTGGTTTCGCCTTTTAACAATATAGGTATAGTTAAAGCTTGAATTTCTGTTGGTTCTTCAAAACCTTTTTGAGAAACTGCGTCCAGCAGTTCTTTTGAAAGACCGAGGTCTTTAAATGCAATTTTTCCTGACATAATTTTCTTCCATTATATTTTTATAGTAAATAAGTTACTAAATTTATTTAATTATATTCAAATATCGTATATTCGTTTTTTTATAATGTTAACAGTTTTAGTAAACAGTAATATCTCTTTACCTCTTGATAAATAGAGACACAAGCTATTAAAATAGAACATGATAGGATTATTACAACCCATTTCTTAAATTAGAAGCGATTTAAATTTTATTTCACATTTCAATAAATATATTTGTGATATTTAGTGAATAGAATACTTTATAGAGTAGTTTTTATTGGTGAATAAATTTTTATTTACCACATCAAACCAAAATAAAAGATTATAAGGGGGCTTATATGTCAAGAAAATGTTTAGCGGCTTTTGTATCTATTATCTGCGTTTTTGTCGGATTTTCGCTTTACGCAAATGATAGCAGTTCCAAAATTGAAAACAGCAACTCTACTGCACAATTGGATATCCATTTGAACTTTACACCTGAAATTAACAATCAAATAAAGGATTTCAATAATTTTCTAAAAGAGAAGGGGATTTTATCTAAGTTTAATATAACACCTGTAATAGATGAACATCCAGTTCACTTAACTCTCTATCTTACAGGATTTAATTTGAAGGATTTGCCAGCTTTAAAATCGGCTGTTAAAAAAGTGGCTGAGAATCAAAAACCATTTAATATTGAAACAGATTTTATTGAAGTCAGCAAAGGCGGATATATAATGCTCAATGTGAAAAATTCTGCAGATAATCCATTGCAAATTCTTTCAAATACAATAGTGAAAAAAACGTCAAAATACAGAGATAAAAATTATCAGATGCCTGCGTGGGTAAAATATTATCCTGATAAAATTTCTGTGTTTAAAAAAAACGGCAGCCCAACTGTTTTTAAGCAATTTACGCCTCACTTTAATATTATTGCAGTCAACATACCAAATCAAAAGTTTGATGATGAATTTATGAGTACAATGAATAAGGCTGTCGCAGAGTATAAATTTAAACCTGTCAGTGCAAAAGTTACTGGAATAGGAATAGGTTATGCAAATTCATTTGGTCAAATAACTAAAGAGATAATCAATTACAAAATAGGAAAGGAATAAAATGAAAAAAATATTAATCAGCGTCATCACACTAACAGTAATAGGGCTTTCTTCACTAGCATTTGCAGCCCCAAAACTTGATTCAATTATTGTTATTACAAGACATGGATCACGTGCTCCTTTTGGTAATTTTCAAAAAAACCCTTATAAATGGCCTGTACCAAATGAACAGTTAACTCCTCTTGGAATACAAGAAGAATATGAATTGGGTCAGGCATTAAGAGAAAGGTATATTACAAACCTTCAACTTATGTCAGATACATATGAGGACGGGACAATAAATGCGCTGGCTTCATATTCAGACAGAACAATTCAAAGTGCACAGGCTTTACTCATTGGACTTTATCCTCCTGGAACAGGGCCTGTTACAGTATATGGAAAAGACGCACTTCCAGATAAAATTCAAATTATTCCAATAAGAACAGTTTCTTCAGATTCTATACTATTTATGAGAAATTATGAAACATATATAAATATTTTGAAAAAATATGTTTATAACTCTGAGGCATGGCAGGACAAAAATAAAGAACTTGAGTCTAATTACAAAAAATGGAGTGAAATTACAGGAACCCCAATCAATAATCTTGCAGACCTATTGAATGTTGGTGATGTATTAATATGTGCTAAAACCCAAAATTTACCTTTGCCTGAAGGCTTATCTGAAAAAGATGCCGAAACAATAATTAATGCGACAAATTGGGGATTGGCAGAACAGTTTAAAAACATGGATGTTTCTTATCTAATGGGCTCAGAAATGCTTAATAAAATAACATCCGACTTGCAAAACAGAGCTGAAGGAAAAGACCATTACAAAATGTACCTTTATTCTGGTCATGACATAACAATACTGCCCTTAATGGCTCTTTTCGGAACACCAATGAAAGCTGACCCAAAATATGCAGCCAATCTTGTTATAGAATTGTATAAAGACGGAACTCAAAACCTAGTAAAAGTCAGATATGACGGGAAGTATGTAAAGCTGCCGATGATGAATGGTGAAAGTTCCTGCACTCTTGAAACTTTTATAAAAAATGTTGAAGAAGTAAATCAAAAATATGGCTCAGCAACTATCTAATAATTAAAATCTTTGTCTTAAATTGACAGTTAAGAATAAGTATTTTGACATACAAATTTTTAACTGTCTTTTAATTTATTTAACCTCAGTAAAAAAAAATATCATCAGGCTATAGGGTTATTGGTGAGAAATGGAGTGCAGGTATCGTGTTTAGCTTGGGAATAATTGTTATGATAATAGGCATACTTGGCTGCATTGGCTTGATTTACTAGAAAAAACTTTAAATGAGAAGAAATTATAGCTATTTTGAGTCTAAAAGATTGTCTGAGCCTTCCCAGTAAGAGTTAAATATGTTCGCCAACTCTCTAGAACAATACATCTGACTGCCACGGCTTCTTTTACCACTCTTTTTATTGTGTGGCAATTTTGACTGCATATAGACTACATCTGCAGCCATAGCTACAATGAACTTGGGAAAATGATAAGGTTGAAAGATTTTTTTAATAATTTTTCTTATCTGTTTTTTAGGGTCTAATTCTGATTTATATAACGTAATTTCAGGGTGTCCAGGATTAAATTCAGTGTTAACAATTGATATAGATAGCAATGCTATATTTATCGCAAGAGCATTATTTGGGGAAGTAAAAAAGTTCTGTTTGGATTTATGCGTCATTATATTTAAAGTATGAATCATTTCATCACTTTTCCATATTTTATCAAGGTATGGAAGAAAATAATGAAGCAGACCATATGTTCTCATAGCCTTTATTATGTCAACTGAATAATTTGAATTTAGTATTTTTATAAGTTCAAGAGTCAGCCTTGAGATAGACGCATATGTGATGGCATGTATATTTTTAACAAGAGATTTCTCCGTTTCATCTTCTATCTTAAAGCCATATTGGCCAACAAGTTTTAATGCACGTAAAATTCTCACAGGATCTTCGTTAAATCTTATAGTTGGATCTCCTAAACTTCTTACAATCCCATTTTTTAAATCACTCAACCCTAAGCCAGTCAAATCGTGAGTCTGTTCAGTAATTGGATCATAGTATAATGAATTAACTGTAAAATCGCGTCTCCATGCGTCTTCTACAGCAGTCCCATATTCATTGTCATCGGTTATAATATCTGCAGTAGGAATATCATTTTCTTCATTTATGCTTTTATCGTTAGTAGGTTTTTTCCTAAAAGTGCTAATTTCAGTTACATCATAACCATTTGGCGAATATAAGTGCACCAAGCGGAATCTTCTTCCAATGATTCTTGCTCTTCTTCTACCAAAAACATCTCTAATTTGCTCTGGTGTTGCTGAAGTTGATATATCATAATCTTTAGGTTCTCTGTTAAGCAAAAAATCTCTTACAGCACCACCAACTAGATATGTTTCAAAGCCTGAATGCTGGAGCTTCTTTATTATCCCAATTATTTGCGGATCTATTTTTTTTCTTATGTTCATCTCAAATTAAAACTCATAAATTAATAAATATGCGGTTTGCCGATTACCGTATCGACATTGTTTAAATCTTCATTTCTTTTCGGATAATCGGCATTATAATGCAGTCCTCTGCTTTCTCTTCTTTTTAGTGCCGAATCAATTATAATTTCCGCAACTGTAGAAATATCTCGTAACTCAATTAAATCAGCAGTAACAAAAAAATCCCAATAATATTTTTCAATTTCTTTTCTTATATTCCTTATTCTTGCTTTTGCTCTCTCAAGCCTTTTTTCAGTTCTATATATTCCTACATAATCCCACATAAATCTTCTAATCTCGTCCCAATTATGCGAAATTACAACTAATTCATCTGAATTGGTTGCATTGCCAGTTTTCCAGTCAGGTATTTTCCCTGTAGGTCTATAGTTTTTAATTTCTGTTATACGCTCTGCAACATGCTCTGCGATAAACTTCGGCACAACTATAGCTTCGAGCAAACTATTACTTGCAAGCCTATTTGCCCCGTGAAAACCATTGCATGCTGTCTCACCAGCTGCATATAGCCCATTTATCCCTGTGAATCCATTTTCGTCAGTATAAACACCACCACAGCAATAATGTGCAGCAGGGACAACAGGTATTAAGTCTGTATTCATATTAAAACCAGCATTTAAACACTCTTTGAATATGGCAGGAAATCTTAACTTTAAGAAATCCTCGCCTTTATTCCTTATATCCAAGTACACACATTCTTGACCAGTTCTTTTTAATTCATTGTCAATGGCTCTTGCAACGACATCTCGCGGTGCTAATGATTTCATTTCGTGATATTTATCCATAAAATCAACGTATCTGCCGTTTTTATTTTTAATTTTTAATACAGCCCCTTCGCCCCTCACAGCTTCGCTTATTAAAAAAGTTCTTTTAACAGGTGAGTGAAGAATTGTAGGATGAAATTGAAAAAATTCCATATTTGCTATTTTTGCATGAGCTCTATATCCCAAAGCAACACCTGAACCACATGCTACATCAGGGTTACTTGTGTATAAATACGCCTTACCTGCTCCACCTGTAGCTAAAGTTGTGGAAAGAGATTGTATTGTAAAAATTTCCTGATTATCATTATTGAGAATATAGGCTCCGATACAGTAATTTTCTCCCAACCATCCCAATCTCCAAGTAGTAATGAGATCTATCGCCATATGCTGTTCAAAAATAGTGATATTAGGATTCTTCCTACAACTCTCAATTAAAGTTTTTTGCACTTCTTCGCCAGTAATATCTCCAGCGTGCAAAACTCTTCTTTTTGTATGACCTCCTTCACGGCCAAGATCAAATTCTTCTTTGTGCCGATCATCCCCCATCTCGCCTCTTGTCGTAAAGTGAGCACCTAATGAAATGAGAAAATCAATACATTCAGGACCGCTTTTAATAATTTTTCTTGCAACTTTCTCATTGCACATTTCAGCACCAGCATTTAGCGTGTCTTTAAGATGTTCGTAAACAGAATCTTCCTGATCTATAACACACGCTACGCCGCCTTGAGCTCGTTTACTGTTTGTATCATCTATAGAACGTTTGGTTATTACAGCCACACTTCCTAATTCAGAAAGTCGAATGGCTGAAATTAGCCCTGCAGCGCCACTTCCGATAACAAGATGATCAAATGTTAATGATTTTGTATGTTCCATAAAATGTTCCTAATATCAATGAATCGTTTTGAAATTATTTACTGCATACCTGTACGATTAAATTTTCTAAAGCTATTCTGGGGTTTGTACAGCCTGTAACAAATTCTTTATTAATGCTTAAAAGATTTTTAAATACAGAAATTAACTTAGAATCGGTAAATTTTTCACATTGTTCAACCAATTTAAAAGCCCTAAACGGATGATACGAACATAGTTTAAAATTTGAAAAAACAGGCTGATTTTTCTTCAGTTCTAATTCATCTTTAAACAAATTGAAATCTCTAGAGTTTTTTATCCCAAGTAACAATATTTCTACTTTGAGATCAATTAATTCTGTAAATTTACTGATTAAAGTGTGAAGTATAGGCATTTCTGGTTGAGAACTACCGCTTTTTTCGCTTTTTATCTTGTCTATTATTGAATCTAATGCCTTAAAAGCACCTACACTATTTTGCGCCAATAAAGAGTCTGTAAACACCCATATAGCTGTATCTTCCGTTTTTGAACATATGTCGAGGCAGTCATTGTAATTTATAACTTTTGCCTCTCCTACGTATGAAACTAATTTTTCAAGTTCGGAATACAATTTCCCTGTGTCTGTCCCTGATGTTGAAGTAAGAAAGTTGACTGCGTCTGAACTAATTTTTACATTATTGTTTTCTGAAAAGTTTTTTATTTTTTGATAAACAAACGATGCAAAATTTTTATCAGTTTGATTTAGTACATTAAGTTCATGAACTGTACCGTTTTTCTCACAATATTTATAGAAAGAACTGCGTTTATCAATTTTTGGACCGTCAATTAACAAGGTAAGGTTTTCATCTTCCTGTAAATTATCAAAACACTCGGTGATTTCCGAAAACTTACTTTTCAACTGCTCTTTGATTTGCGTTTGATTGGCTGAAAGTTCAAAACTAGTAAAATGTTTAAGCCAAATTGATTTGCTGTCAGAAAAAAACGATGGTGTCAGCATTGCTTCCATTAAAAGATTTAATGATGTGATTGGGTCATTTTTTTCTACGTCGCACGATATAGTTTCAAACGCAAAGCAGTTGTTTTCTGTTTCAATGAGTTTAGCAAGTTCAGTGGCTTTTCCCTTGATTGCAGAGTCATCGTTTCCACTAACTAAAATCAATTTTTTCATTAAATCTGAACCTTCTAAATTGACGAGATAAATAAGTTTTAAAAATATAAGATATACAGAATACATCATGAAATAACAATGGTCTAACGCAAAACAACAGATTATGAAAATTTTATTTGTTTGTTTTAAAGATAAATATAAGTATTTTAGATTGGTTTTTTCTCAAGCATACATAATGTATACCCACAACAAATTGGTTTTAAAAATCAAATCATATTTAAACCATGAATTAATCAAATGGCTTTTTGGAGATAACTGTGATGATGACACTTGACGAAATAAAAATTGCTTCTAAAGAGGCACTTGAAAGAGCAAATCACTTAAAAAATTTTCTTAAAATCGAGAATAAATTAAAAATTAAAAATAAAATCGAAGAAGAAATGTTAGCAACAGATTTCTGGGATAACAGAGAAAAAGCTCAATCCATAATGTCAGAATTAAGTTCCGCTAAAAGCGTAATTAATACATTCAATTCGATTATGAAAGAAATAGAAGATTTTTCAGCCTTGGGAGAACTCGCCATTGAAGATAAAAGTGAAGAAATGGTACTTGAAGCAGAGTCATCTTGGAAAATCCTTTCTCAAAAAATTGATAAAATAGAACTTTTAAGTTTTCTGTCTGGCAAATATGACAAAAATAATGCATACATATATATTCACGCAGGGGCAGGGGGAACAGAATCATGTGATTGGGCGGCTATGCTTCTAAGAATGTATCGGCGTTGGATAGAGAGAAGTAATTGGGAAGAAGAAATTATTGATTTACAGCCTGGCGACGAAGCAGGAATTAAAAGTGTGACAATGCTTATTAAAGGAGAATTTGCGTACGGATACTCAAAGGCTGAACGAGGCGTTCATAGATTGGTAAGAATATCACCATTTGACAGTAACGCAAGACGGCATACATCATTTGCATCAGTGGAAATAGTACCCGAAATAGAAGATGACGACGAAATTGAAATAGACGATAAAGATTTAAAAATAGATACTTTCAGAAGCAGTGGGGCAGGGGGGCAGCATGTTAACAGAACTGATAGTGCGATAAGAATTACACACATTCCAACTGGCTTTGTGGTAGCATGTCAGGCTGAAAGATCACAACATAAAAATCGTGCAACTGCAATGAAAATGTTGAAAGCTAAATTAATTGCTCTTAAAGAAGAAGAAAAACGTAGAGAAGAGAAAAATATAACAGGAGAAAAAACAGAAATGGGATGGGGAAATCAAATTAGATCATATGTGCTTCATCCATATCAAATGGTAAAAGATCTGCGTACAGATGAAGAAACAGGCAATACTGCTGCCGTACTTGATGGAGATATCGATAGATTTATAGATGCTTGGTTGAAATTTGTAAAATGAAATTAGTACAACTCTTTATTTACATTTTTCTTTTTTCACTATTAACTGAGAATGTTTTAATAGGAGAGCAGGCCTTTTTCAAATCTTCTCAATTTAAAAATTGCCTTATCGAAGGTTCTATAAACGTAGATAAGGTATTAGAGTCTAAGTTTTATAAACAACTCGAAGCAATAGTTCCTAAAAATGATTCTAGCTCTCTTACTAAATTTGATTCTATCGATAATCTTTTTCATAAAAAAAATTATAAAATAGAGCATTTCACCTTTGCGATAGAGCTTAAAAAAGAAACAAATGAAATACCACAATTTTCTTCAAAAAATTATAATTTCATTTGCTTAACGATTTTGAACAAAAAGATTACATTCAATGAATTATTTGATATATTAAAAAACAGCGGATTAGATCTTACAATCATAAAAATAAACAGTCTATCCGTACTTGAAACAAAAATAGATGGTCAAAAGCTTTACCTATACACTGAGAATAATTTTATCTTAGGCGGATTTAAAGAAAATTTATCTGAATTCCTTAAAAAAACTAAGGGGAAAATACCTCCAATAGATTATGATTTATTGGAACAAAACAATGCTGACGCACTTTTAACCCTCAACATTTCCCAAATCTACAAAAAAGAGATTAATTTAGATAAACAATCATCATTAGGTATTTACGGAATAGATACAAATATTTTTAAAAATATCAGCAAAATAAGGATTGAATTAAAGTTTAAAGATAACAAAGCTTTTTGTTCTGCTCTTATTTCTACAAATAATAAGAAAAACTCAGACTCATTGTATTTACTGCTAAAACAGTTTATCCCTATAGTAAAGTATAAGCTGTTGACTACAGATAATGGGAAATTTTCAAATTTGGCTAATTCAATTAATTTTAAAAAAATGAGCGAAAGCAAAGTTGAATTAAATGCGTCTTTTACCGCATCTGAGTTATATTTCATTATTAATTCTAAGTAATTGGTCTATTTATGTTTAAGGAAAAAACAGATTTTGAGCCATGGGTAATCTGGGGATCTGCAGCTTTTTTTGCAATGTTTATTTTTGCGTTACAAACATCAGTAAGTGTAATGATTCCACAATTAAAGGCAG
>ORMF010056419.1_pt1 | contig 24329 bp, 19 predicted proteins | sample 1779871 | NCBI WGS metagenome assembly ORMF01 (sample SAMEA104232316, study PRJEB22302) | groundwater metagenome | biome: forest; feature: aquifer; material: groundwater | place: USA | collected 2011-08-07 | depth 5.4 m | reverse complement strand
GAGGCGTGATCCCTCGCCACGATGAAATCGAATCGCGGCGTATGGTCGTTGTAAATGAACCCGAGTTCCCGGACCGGGACGCCGTACATTCGTTGCCGCGACATCATCAGGGGAGCGATGCCGACCAACTCTTCTCCGTCCCTTACCAGCAGGATATTCAGCTTTCGCCCGGCGCCAAATGCTTCCCACCAGCTAAGGATCCAGTCATGACCGAGAAACGGATGGTCGATTCCGGCCTGATCGACGAGGCGATCCCACACCGGCTGGGCGGAAACCAGGGTCTCGAAATCGGAGATCACTTCGACGCGCAGGCGCGAGCCGCCGGACGCGACGTTGTTGTTTGGAACCATCAGGCCTGCCAGTGTCATTCGATTCATCATGCTGCCAGTTGTTGGCTCGCCAAGTGTTGTTGGCTTGCCGGGACATGCTGCTCAAGCCAGATATCGTCCAACGCTGTTTTGTGAACGAAATGGTAAAGGCCGACAACAGCGGCCCAGTTCAGCACAGTGAAGGTATACGGAATGAGCAAAGCCTTTGTCATGGCTGTCGCTCCTCTCTACAGACTGCGAACATCCGCGGGGCATCGGGTACAGGAGTCCGGCGCGACAGGAGACTGCCGGCGAAAGCCATGATGTACCAGGCGCTCTGCAGACAAAACAGCACAAGATACGCTCCACGCAGAGCGAATAAGTTCGCAACAAATAAAAGAACAAGGAAGTGCGGCACCAGCAGTCGGCCCACTTTATGCGAAATGAATTGCAGCCAGACTGGATTGTGCAGCGGCGACAAGAGCGCCGGCATCCGCGCGAGAAGCTGGTAATTTCCCGTCAAGGTCCGGACTTTACGGACATATTCGAGCCCCGGAGTTGCCGAGACGCGATCGTAAGCGCGCGCCGACCCGTCGAACACCGCTCTTTTTCCGCCTAGAACGATGCTCATGGGGATTGCTACGTCGTCCAGAATCGTGTCGGTTGGTATCGGCGTGTAGAGCTCGCGCCGGATCGCGTAAATACTGCCAGTGGCGCCCATCATCGAATGAATCTCGCCTTCCTGGGCGCGGATCCACTTTTCGTAGCGCCAGTAGAGCCCGACGCCGTCGGCCGCTTCCAGGCCGTTCTCGTCCAGCAGCATCAATTCGCCGGAGACAGCGCCGATCGATGGGTCGTGAAAGTTCGCGGCCAGTTCGCGCAGGGCGCGCCGGTCGAAGTGCTGACGCACGTCCGCAAATACCAGAATGTCGCCTTTGGCCGACGCTACGGCGCTGTTCAATGTACCGGCCTTGCCTTTATGTTGGGAGAAAGACAGGACATTGACGATCTTGCCTGCGTATTTCCACGCGATTTCTTCCGTTCCGTCCGACGGCGCGTCCAGTGCCAGCACAACTTCCAGCTTTTCCTGTGGATAATCGAGCTGTAAGCAATTCCGAATTTTCGCTTCGATCCTCTCTTGCTCATTTCGCGCGGCGATGAGGATGGTCACCGACGGCTCCCAGAAGCTCTTTTTTACAGGGCGCGCCGCAATCCGGCGCCATATCAGCAGGACAAGGGGGTATCCGACATGAACGTACAAGAGGAACGCCAGCGATATCCAGATCAGTATGTGTGCCATTTACAGCCTCGCGCGCCTTCTCCTGATCGACCTGCTTCACGCGCTGCTTGCCCGTGAGCTTCGAACAGCCCCAATATAAACGCGGGCGATTCGCACGTCAGTCCCGTATGGCTCACGAGTCTGGTCACAATTGCTCAAGCTCCTCTGTATGAACAACGACAGGTGGGAGGCGGGAAGCGGAACATACCAGCTATCACCTCCGGGCCGAATGACAGCACAATCCCGTGCGACCTGTTTGTGATTTCGGTCACAAAGTTGTGTGATTCGCGTCACCGCGATCCATTTCCCCATCGATTAGACTTGCATCAGTTCAGAAGAGGCCGGCAACCGCATGGGAAATCGTCTTTTCCTGAAGGGTGCCCGACAATAAGGCCGGCAACCCGAGTCGGATTCATGGGAGGAATTCGCAATGTATAAACAAAAACAAGATGGCGTTCTGGATGAGAAGAGGAAAGCCGTCTTATTTGGCGACCCAGCGGAAAACCTGCAATTGCGGATCGAGTACGACTCAAACCACGAAATCTTCCGTCAAGGAGAATTCGCGGAGTCCGTGTACTATCTGGAACAGGGCATTGTGGAGCTCTCGGTTACATCCCGAGAAGGCAAGGAAGCGATCTTCGCCACTCTGGGCTCCGGTGAATTCTTCGGCGAGGAATGCCTCGCAGACCAGCGGGAGCGCATGGCGACGGCGATTACGCTGACACCATGCGCTCTGACCAAATTTGAGAAGAAGCTGATGACACGCATGCTCCACGAACAGCACGAATTCCAGGAATTGTTTCTCACGCATTTGCTCTCCCGCAACATCCGATACGAAGCGGATCTGGTCGATCACCTTTTCAATTCCAGCGAGAAGCGTCTGGCTCGGACCCTCCTGATTCTTTCGCACTTTGGCAAAGAAAGCAGGACCGAAACTATCATTCCTGGAATCAATCAAGAAGACCTGGCGGAGATGGTCGGCACAACCCGGTCGCGGGTCAGTCATTTTCTGAATAATTTCAGGAAGCTCGGCTATATCGATTACGGCAGCGGAGAGTTGAGGGTCAAGGCGGGCCTCCGCAAGGTAGTGCCGGGGAACCAATTTCCCTGCCAACCCTCGTTAAATTGTCCGTGTGGATAAGCTATGGGCGATAACGACAAAGGCGGCGGGTTGACGGTCCACAGTGGCTTTTTCAGCGTAGTCCTGCACGACTGGTAATTCTGCTAACCCTCAACATTTTCTACCGGACCCGCGCTGGAGTTCAACCCTCATAAGGGAGAATGTGCGATAGGGAACACACGTGTGTTCCCTATTGGGCAGACACTCGAATTGACCCTACGGTATAAAAGATTGTCGGAGCCGGATACAGGGGGGTCTCCCCTCCGTTATGCCGCCAGGAACGGGTTTGTTGGCGCGGCTAGGCTGAACGGGAAAGCGAAATTATGGCAAATTGGAAACCAATCGCGGCAGGTTCGGGAATCGCTACGCTGGTTTTGCTGGCGATTGTTCTGGTGGGACACCAAAATGGCGCCGCGTCGGCTAACCCAAAGGAGCCAATTCCCTCCAGCCGTTCCTCGTCCTGGCGTCCGGAAATAGTGACGATACCGGCCGGGACCCGGATCCACATCCGGCTGGAAAATGCGTTCAGCGCCGACAAAAACTCTTCCGGAGACCGCTTCGCGGCATCGCTCGATGGTTCTCTAATGGCCGGCAGCAAAGTTCTGGCCCCGTCCCAGAGTAAACTCCTCGGACACCTCACGAGGACCAAGGAGCCGGGCTGGGGCAAGGGACGCGCGAGGCTGACAATGATGCTTCAGAAGCTCACCGTCGACGGCAAAGAATATGATCTAAAAACTCATCCGTTGACGCTGGTAGCTCGGAACACCGTGACGAGGGATCCGGAAGAGATCGGCGGTGCGGCGGGTGGAACTTTGAATGTGGCAATCAAGGGCGGTAACAACGGCGTTGCGATCGGCGCGGGTGCCGGCGGCAATTCCGGAACGGGATATCTGCTGGCGACCAAGGGCCCCCCGAACGCATATGGGCCGGAGTTGCACTTCGCATTTACGTTGTCGCGCCCTCTGGAATTGCCCGTGTACCGCAAGTGACACCGGAGCCACCTGCACGATGGAACGTTAACGCTTGTTACCGGCCGCCATGCGCGGCAGAAGGAGTGAAATGTATGCGTAATTTCTCGAAAACACTTACCCTGCCTATGCGTCTTCTCTCATCAATACTTGGCTTGTCAGTACTCCTGTTGAGCACTCTGGCTGGTCAATCTTTTGCGCGACAGTCCAATCAGGGTGCCAAGGAAGACGTCAAAGAAGCGGGGCGCTCCGCGAAGCATGCCGCCAAGAAGACCGGGAGCGCGGTGAAAAAAGGAACAAAGAAAGCCGTCCATGTGTCTGCCAAGAAAACGCGGCAGGGAGCTGAGAAGGTAGAGGACAAGACTCGGCCTTAGCGAGCGGACGTCTCACTGTTTCTTCGGATTTCTATGTTGTACGCAATCTCGCTCAGCCACATCTCTATTCGTTCGACCGGAGGCGGATGAGCATTTTCGACCAGAGGTGTGAGCGTTAGTGAACTGACGCACGACTCGCGTTCAGGCTATTTAAGTAGTCCCTGCTCTGCCAGGGGCGACGCAGGCTTGTGGCGTGGAGCAGGCCGCAGCCTGCCCTAGCTAACATGCTCCGAGTCGGAGTTGGCACCGATCCGGTGTGCGGTCTCAGACGTTGGCAGGGAACCACCGGGAGGAAAAATGATTCAGGGACGCGACATTATCTGCTTCAGCAACGATTGGGACGCCGATCCGCTGAGCAAGAAGCACATCATGCAGCGGCTGGCCACCCGCAACCGGGTACTGTGGGTTAACTCCTTCGGCATGCGCAATCCCACCGCATCGGCACGCGACTTTAAGCGGATGGCGAAAAAGCTCTGGGATTTCGCTCACGGCTGCCGCCGTCTCGGCGAGAATATGTACGTGTTCAGCCCCCTGGCGATTCCGCTCCACGGGAATTCGGTTGCACGATGGTTCAATCGCTTCTGGCTTGCACTCCAAGTGCGACTGGTGTGCCGGCAAATCGGTTTTCGGAAGGCGATCACCTGGACCTTCGTGCCCTCCTCCGCGGACGTGGTTGGGAACCTGGGCGAGGAACATGTGATCTATCACTGCGTGGATGAATTTTCCGAATTCTCCGGCACCGATAAGACAGCGATTCTCGATATGGAGCGGAGGCTGATCGACAAATCCGACGCCGTAATTGTCTCCTCGGGCCGGCTCCAGCAGGCAAAATCCAAGCAGGGAGTTCAGACTTTCCTGGTCACACACGGCGTTGACGTCACTCATTTCCGCAAGGCCTGCGACCCGCACACCGTGATACCGGAGGACATTGCGGGCATCCCAGCCCCCATCATCGGATTCTTCGGCCTGATCGAAGACTGGGTAGACCTTCCTCTGGTCCGCTTCCTGGCCCAGGCGAGGCCGCAATGGTCTTTCGTTCTGATCGGCAAGCTGGCAACGGATGATTCGCCGGTGCGTGGTCTTCCCAATGTTCACCTCCTCGGGCGCAAGGACTACCAGCAACTGCCCGCCTACTGCAAAGCATTCAACGCGGCCATGCTGCCGTTCGTCATCAACGAACTGACGCTCGCGTCGAACCCATTGAAACTGCGCGAATATCTTGCAGCGGGTTTGCCGGTGGTTGCCAGCGCGATCCCGGAGGTGGAGCGCTTGGAGGGACTGCTCCGGATCGCTAAGACGGACGAGGAGTTTCTGGGGCAGATCGAGAATTTGCTTGCCGGAGGTCTCCCCGCAGACCTGCGCCTGCGCATTTCTCAGTCAATGGAGACCCAAACGTGGGATCACAAGGTGGAGGATCTCAGTCGAATTGTGGAGAGCCTCGGGACAGTGGTGCGACCTCTGGCATGGCCGAGCCTTGCGCCGATTCGGAGGCAGTAGTCTTGAAGGCAACTCAGCGATTGCCGGGTCCCGCTTTTCTGGTCTGCATTGCCGCCATGCTGTTCCTGGACCTTGCGTTATGCAGCGTCCACGCGGACACAAAGCCAATCACCTGGTGGACAACCCACGCTCTGGAAAAAACCCGGCCGATGAGCCCCATCCCGCGCGAACCTGCGCACATGGTAGAACTGTGGGCGGCGCGCAATGAATTTGAGCCGTTCCAAATTGTCCTCCGGACCGAGGGCCAGGACCTCCCCGGAGTCGATATCGAAATAACGGACCTTGCTGGGCCCACGGGAGCCATTCCCGCGAAAGACAACATAACGATCTATTTTGAACATTACATTCCGTTGAAATTGCCCTCTTCGATCGAAGGCGCTGCCGGAGACTGGCCCGATGCACTGGTCCCGCGAATCGATCGCTATACGGGAGAGAAACGGAACACCTTCCCCATGCGCCTCGCCGCTGGCCGGAACCAGCCCGTTTGGGTGGATGTTTATGTGCCCCTGAGCACTCCGCCGGGCGAATACCATGGGAAGGCGCTGATCACGGTGGGCGGTGCCGCGTATACCGCGATTCCGATTACGATGCATGTCTGGGATTTCGCCCTGCCATCCACTTCAAGCCTGAAGACTTCTTTCGGCTTCAACGGGCTCGGCGCAGCGAAGCACAGCTTCGGCAAATACACCAATGACCGCGACATCCTTCGGCTAACGCAGATGTATCAGAAGTCGGCCCTGCTGCATCGCATCAGTATTCACGGAGGCAGCATGATTCCGCCGCGGATACCCAGGAACAGTACTGCTATTAACTGGGATTCGTACGACAGCGAGGTTGGCCCATTCCTCGACGGCACCGTTCTCGCCGGCAAAGATCCGCTGCCCGGCGCAAAGGCCACCACGGCTGAGTTACGCCTGCCGGCCGACCTCACAGAGGAACAGAATCAGCCCTATTTCCGGCAGTGGATTCAGCATTTCCGGGAAAAGGGGTGGCTGAACCGCCTTTTTTATTACCTTAGGGATGAGCCTCGCATGGAGACTTACCGCGATGTTTCCGACAAAGGTAGAGCGGCACACCGGGCCGATCCAGAAGTGCGAAACCTCGTTACAGTCGCTTTGAACAGAGAACTGGAAAGCGCGGTCGATATCTGGGTTCCGCTGATCAATTGTTTCGAGATGAAGCCCGGGTTCCCGCCGTACTGTGCACAGTCAGCCCCGCGAGAGGCTTATGGACGCGAACTGGCGTCGGGAAAAGCTCTGTGGTGGTACCAGTCGTGCGCGAGTCACGGCTGCAACACGATCGGCGGCGAATATTTCCGCGGCTGGCCCAGCTACATGATCGACGTGGCTCCGGTGGCCAACCGCATCCTTCCGTGGCTGGCGTGGAAGTATGCAATCGAAGGGGAGCTCTATTTCAATATGGACGAGGCTTTCGGTCGCGCGGGCGACCCGTGGGATGACGTATCCATGTTTGGGGGCAATGGCGACGGCACTCTGTTCTATCCCGGCAGAACGGACCACATCGGTGGCTCCAAGGATATCCCGATTGAAAGTATCCGCCTGAAACTGATCCGGGAGGGCCTGGAAGATTACGAATATCTTTACCTGTGTTCGCGCCTGGGCTTGGCGGAACTGGCGCAGAAAAGCGGCAATAGCATCGCTTCCCACATCTACCAGTGGGAACATAATCCGGAGACGCTGTACGCACTCCGGCGCAAGATGGGCGATGCGCTTTCGGAAAAGTACATCTTGGACGCAGCGAGCAAGGCCCGTCCGAAAAACGGAAACGGCGGAGCGTAGTCGTCGGCAGCGCACTCCTCCCTTATGAACGGGGATGGGCAATTTCAAACTCGCGTGTGTTCAATATTGTACTGACAGCTCGATTGGCCGCCTGTTAATTTATTTACGGTACCAGGTGAGATTGCGCAGGAGAGTACCTACCCCCGCCGAAGGAGGCTGCCGTGAACAAAACGCTTGGGATTATACTGATCGTACTTGGCCTGTTCGGCCTTGCGTGGGGAGGTTTTACCTACACCACCACCGAAAAGGTCATCGACATCGGACCGATTCATGCTACTCGCGAAGAGACACACAACGTACCGTTGCCTCCCATATTAGGCGCAGCGGCGCTGATTGGCGGCATTGTGCTCCTTGTAGCAGGCAAAAAGTAATAGCCTCCGCCAACCAGGCCGCGAGTTAAATGTCAGAAGGAAGGAAGATCCACCATGTTGCTAGTGATTATCATTCTGGTGTTACTTTTGGGTGGCGGTGGCGGCTACTACGGCCATAGCCGCTGGGGATACCGTGGAGGTGCGGGCATAGGGCTAGGGACCATATTAATTATTGTCCTCATAGTTTACCTGTTAGGAGGTATCCGCTGAGGCGAAGCCCGGATCTCAAGACCACCGTCGAAAATGAGTACGGCGGAGCGGAGTCATCGGCAGCGCCCTCCCCCGTCAGGAACGGGGATTGGCAATATTGAATTCAATGTATTCAATGTTCGGCTGACATGCGAATCGTCCAATGGTATAAAGGGGGCAACAGGAATTCACTGGATTTTTTCCGACAGCAAACGCGTTGCAGCCGGTGTATGGTTTTGGGAGAAGAGGAAAGATCAAACCGGAAATCCCAGATCGATAGCCGGAAGAGCCGAAAAAAGAGAAAGCATGATCCGATCGCTTCTCGTGGCATTATTTCTCGCGCTCTTGCCGGCCGCCTCTTTTGGTCAAGCAGTAATCAGCCAGCTTGCAGGTACATCCTGGGTGTATCGCGGCACCATCGGCCCGGCACTCGGTGCACCGCTCGGCCAACTGCAAGGGGTGGGAGTCGACTCCTTTGGGAACGTGTATGCCGCAGATACCGATAACCACCTTGTGGTGAAGATAACGCCGGCGGGCTCGATGGTGAATGTCGCCGGAACGGGAAACGCCGGGTTCTCAGGCGATGGTGGACCAGGAATCGCGGCCCAGTTGAATAAACCAAGCGGTCTTGCGGTCGATGCGTTTGGCAACTTGTACGTCGCAGACTCGGCGAACCACCGGATCCGCAGGGTGGATTCCAGCGGCGCAATCACCACGGTTGCCGGCAGCGGCTCTGCCGGAGCTACTGGCAGGGGATTCTCGGGTGACGGAGGACAGGCAACCAGCGCGCGTCTGAGCCGGCCCGCAGGGGTCACTGTCGATGCCCAAGGCAACATCTATATTGTCGATACGGGTAATGGCCGCATCCGACGCGTAGCGCCCGATGGCGTCATCACGACCGTGGCTGGCTCCCCGTGTTTCTGCGATCCGAACGATGACTTTACCCTATGCCAGCCCAGCAGCGTTGCCGTGGACAAGGCACAGAACCTTTACGTGGCCGATACCGGTTCGAACCGCATCCGCAAATTCACCAACGCCGGCGCGCCCAGTAACTTTGCGGGCGCACTTCCGCAGTCCGGCCGATTCATCGGAGGATTTCGCGGTGACGGCGGACCGGCCGTGGTCGCGCTGTTGAATCGCCCAATCGGTGTGGTCCTCGACGAAGCCGGCAACCTGTATTTTTCCGACAGTAACAACCTCCGCGTCCGGAAGATCGATACTGCGGGCATCATCACCACCATTGCGGGCAACGGCACCAATGTATCGGACGATGGCATTCCGGCGACGGCGACTGGCGTGATTCATCCGCAGGGTGTGGCCATTGATGCCGCCGGCACAGTGTATGTCGCCGAGGCGGGAAACCCTGGCATCACCCTGCCCTCCAGCACCTACACCACGCCAGCGGGCAACGGCGGCCGTGTGCGTGCGGTTAGTTCCGCCGGCGCCATCCGGACGATCGGGGGCAATGGCCAGCCAAAATTCAGCGGCGACAACGGGTCCGCCACTAGCGCGAACCTTCATGCGCCGAATAATTTAACGGTAGACGCAAATGGCAACGTCTACGTCGCGGATACCCAGAACCAGCGTATCCGCAAGATCTCGCCCTCTGGCACGATCACTACCGTTGCCGGAAACGGTTTGCTGGGCTATTCGGGCGACGGGGGATCGGCGGTCGACGCCAGGCTCAATATGCCCACGGATGTCGCCGTCGACGAAAACGGCAATCTGTACATCGCCGACAGCGGCAACCATCGTATTCGCCGGGTCGGCAGCGATGGCGCAATTTCGACCTTCGCTGGAAATGGAATTCCGGCATTTAGCGGCGATGCTGGTCTGGCTGCATACGCCTCGCTCAACACGCCGACCGGTGTGGCCTACACGCGGGGCTTCGTGTTCATCGCCGATTCGGCTAATAACTGCGTGCGGCGCGTCGATCCGAGCGGCACCATCGATACCATCGCGGGCGCGGGCCCTCAATTCCCGGGTGATACGCGGGACCCGATTCTCAGCATGCCCGTCGACGTCGACTTCCGTTTTACGGACATCGCCCGCGGCCACGGCATTCTCTATATTGTCGAAGCGATTGGGCGGGTCGTCGTCGAGAACTATCTTTACGGGATGCCGCTCGGCGCCGCAGCCGTCATACCCGCACGCACTGCCTTCTTTCAAACAACGATCTCGGGACTTGTTGTTGCTCCTTCGGGCTCGCTCTACATTGCCGATACATTCAGTTCACGAATTCGGCGCGTGGATCCTGACGGCAGCATCACCAGCCTCGATTTTGCAGGAAGCGGGTTCACACTGAATGGACCGGGTGGCGTGGCGGTCGACTCGCTCGGGAACGTTTATGTGGCGGATACCGGGAACGATCGTATCCTGGAATACCTCGTCGGCTGCACGGCTCCCGCCGAGCCGACTCTCACCACGGCACTGCTTCCCGGCTTCTACATTGCCGAAGTGCGCAACGGAGCGTCTACGCCGCCCGGCTTCTGGGGAATGGAAGTGCTCGTCCAGAACGGGTTGCTTTCCGGCGGGTTCAACCTCGGCGGCGAAACTCATACCACATCGGGCACCACCTCATTTGGCGCGTTTTATGTGCCTGGAACGCAGAAAGTGAAAGTACGCGTCGATGCTCAAGTAATTCCTGGCGGCGATGCCAGCAAGTTTTCGATACTTGTGCGCTTGCTCGACAGCTCTCGCAAGCAGATTTTCCCCGATCAAGCGGGAACGGCCTCCGTTCAATTCGAAACCAATCTCAGCGATGGCTTCTACATCGCGGAAGTGCTCACACCTCTTGACTCACCACGCGCCGTCTATCAGATGGGATTGGGGGCGGACAATTTTCAGGGCGGCGTCGATGTTGGTGGATTCATATCGAGCGATACCGTCGGCTTCGGCGCGTTCTACGTGCCCGAAGCTCAGAATGTGACGATTCACTTGTTCGGACCATCATACGGGGCCGATGGTACGGCGTGCCCGCGCTTGACGCTCCTCGATGCCTCGCGAACCGTCATCCGCACCGCGCCATAGGTCTGACGCACGAGTTCCCAGAGGTATAATAAAAATTATGTCGTTAGGGCCGGATGGATAGGAACTGTAGATTGGATCAGTAAACCAAGGTGACGGGTTGTCGGCAACTGCCTGCCGATGGGCAGCGTCCTTCGGCCGTCTCTCGACGTACGTGAGCACAGTTGACTATGACGAACGCAGATGGGCCATCCAGCGCAGTCGGCACCCGGCAGGATGCTGCGGCCTCACTGACCATTGAGTGGCTCAGGAGTCCGGACCAGCTTGAGTCGATTTCCGGACAATGGAGGGCACTGGAAGCGGAGGTTCGCAACCGAACCCACCTCTCGACCTTTGACTTCCTCGCCACCTGGTATCGGCATTATGCCGGCGCATACGGCGGGGAACCGCTGATTGGGCTGGCATGGCGCGGAACGCGCCTCGTCGGTGTGGCGCCTCTGGCGATGCGCGGCGGGAGCCTCGGACGGATTCCGCTCACGCGGGTCGAATTTGCGCCGACCGATACTCCAGCGGGCGAGTTTCTCGTGGAGGACGATCATCCTGAGACTGTCTCAGCCCTCCTCGATTCGCTCGTTCACACTGCGAAGTTCGATGTGATCTCGCTCGACGGACTCAATCCCGCCTCAGACCGATTGGTGGCGATTGAGAACACAGCGGCGAAGCATCGGCTGGCGATGGAGATGACCGATCACGCTTTTGCAGTGGCCGATCTCCGCCGTGGATATCAGGCGTACTATTCCGGTCTAAGCGGGCATTATCGGCGCAACCTCAAAAACAGGGCCGGACGCATCGCCGCAGCCGGGGAGGCCGTCGTCGGAGGCATCCAGCTCACCGAGGGCGTTGAAGCGATGGAGGACTGTATCGCCCGGATGATCGCAATCACCGTAGCAAGCTATAAACTGCAGGGGCAGCAGCTCGCAGACAATCACCAGAAATATCTGGCTGAACTGGTGAGACGCTTCGGCGCCCGGGGGATGCTCAGCCTGCCCATCCTGTCGATCGGAGGGAAGGACGCCGCCTTCATTCTGGGAGTCGTGGAGCGCGGCTGCTTCTACGACATTACGCTCGCGTACGACGAGTCCTTCGAGAAGCTCTCTCCCGGGGGGTTCTTGATGCAGAAGACGCTGGAGAATCTTGCCGCCGCCGGCGTTCACACGGTCGTATCGCACGGCGCCCACGACTATAAGAAACATTGGTCGACCGCATTCGTCGCACAGAAGCGGGTGTTTTTGTTCGCGCCGCGAATGCGTGCCGCCGCGGCGCGTTTCATCCGTTTCACCATGGCGCCGCTGTGGCATCGTCTGCGTCCGGCGGAGGAGCCCGAAATCTGATGTCCTGCCGGCGGCGCGTCGCACTCGGAGGATTATCGACCGTTACCGCGGCCTGTCACTAGCGAATCACGACCTTCACCGCCTTGCTGACTTGATCGCCGGCACGGATCGCAAGATCGAGGTTGCCGGAAGGTGCGTTGAGCGGAATTCGAATGTTGACCTGGTTCAGTCCGACAAAACCCGGCGCAAGGCCGCTGAACAGGACCTCCGCCGCAATCCCTCCCACGGCCACTTCCGTTCGATTGCTGGTGAGCGAGAGTGGCGAAGCCGGCGCCGGGGCGCCAGTCGCAGAAGCCGGACCGACGGCGCCAAAGCCTGTAGCGAAGATCGCGACGGCCTCGCCTCTTGCCGCCGGGTTGGCCAGGGTCACGAGTTGGTAGGTGCCAGCATGCAGAATTGCTCCAGCCGTTCCATCCACGGTGAAAACGCCGGGCTGAGCGGCGAGGATGTTCATCTGCACCGGGGCGCTGGGCACGCCATTGTTTATGACCACCACGCTGGCCGTGGCCTTTCCAGCCATTTCGTATGGCACCTGAAGGTTGATTTGCTCCTGGCCATTGAGATTAACGACCGCGAAAAGCCGTGCGGCAATGCCGTCGAATGAGACGAGCGTTTCCCTCAATTGGGCGGGAAGCGGAATCGTCGGTGCGAGCACGATTCCCGAGGCGCTACTCAGTTTGGTTCCGAAAATAGTAGTAATTGCGCCCGGCGAGACGCCTGTGATGAAACTCGCGCCGTTCGTAACACCATTAGCCGTGAAGAGTGGTGCGGCACTGCTCCCCGCTGCCCAAACTTTTCGCACGCGGTTGTGGATCCAATCCGCGATGTAGATGTTTCCCTCCGCGTCCAGTGTTACACCCGAAGGAGTATTCAGCGAGGCCTTGGTAGCCAGCCCGCCGTCGCCGGAGAACGCACCTTGTGAGGTACCGGCCACCGTGCTGATCGTTCCATCGGGACTCAGCTTCTGGATGCGATGTGAAGCGCTGACGGAAATGTAGAGGTTGCCCATTGCATCTACTGCCAATCCGTGAGGATTCCCCACGGAAGCGCTGGTGGCCGGAACCCCCTCCCCGGTGACGCAACACTGGCCGTTTCCGGCCACCGTAGTGATTGTTCCGCCCGGATTGACCTTGCGGACTCGCCAGTTGCCCGTATCGGCAATGTACAAGTTGCCAGCCGCATCCAGTGTTATTGCGGAAGGAACATTGAGCGCCGCGTCCGTGGCGAGACCGCCATCCCCGGAAAAGTTTTGATCCCCGTTGCCAGCTACGGTGGTAATCGAGCCGCTGACGCTCATCTTACGAATTCGCTGATTGTAGGTATCGGCAATATAGAGGTTCCCGGCCGTGTCTAAAGCCAGGCCGTTAGGAATTGGGACGTCAGTTCTGTCCGGGGAACTTAAAGCTAGCGAAGCGCTGCCGGCCGGGCCATTATCACCCGAGAAGCCGAAGATGCCATTGCCCGCCACCGTCGTGATCGTACCGTCCGCTGCAACTTTTCGAATGCGATTGTTTTTGCTGTCCGCGACAAGAATATTGCCCGCTCCATCGACGGCCACGGCGGCCGGCCGGCGCAGCAAGGCGTCGACGGCTGGGCCGCCGTCACCGGAAAAACCGCCTCCGTAGATCCCCGTCGAGCCGCTTCCGGCAACTGTGGTGATGGTTCCCTGTGCCGTGACCCTGCGAACGCGGTTGTTGTCGGTATCGGCGATGTAGACGTTGCCGGCTGGATCGAGGGCGAGAGCTGCCGGCAGGCTGAGCACGGCGCTGACTGCCGGGCCGCCGTCGCCAATAAAAACGCCGCCGCCGGCAATCGTGGCGATGATTCCCCCCGGATTCACGACGCGGATGCGATGGTTGCCGGAGTCGGCGATATAGAGATTCCGCGCCGGATCGACCGCCAATCCCCAAGGTTGAAATAACATCGCGCCGGTCGCTGGACCGCCATCGCCAGAAAAGCCGAACGCGCCGTTGCCGGCTACCGTCGTAATCACTCCTCCCGGACTGACAATTCGGATTCGCTGGTTGTCGGTGTCGGCGATATAAAGGTTGCCGTTTGAATCAACCGCCACTCCTCTGGGTGCATTCAGCGCGGCGGCTGCGGCCAGCCCTCCGTCGCCGCCCGAACCCCCGCCCGCTATGGTAACGATTATTCCATCAAGACCGACCTTGCGGATGCGGTTGTTTTGCCAGTCGGCGATGTAGAGATTGCCGGCCGCGTCGACGGCCACGTCCGTGGGTTGATTGAGCGAGGCGTTCGTAGCAAGCTGGCCATCACCGGAAAAAGTGGAGACTCCGTTTCCAGCGACCGTAGTGATGATGCCAGCGGAACTCACCTTACGAATTCTCTTGTTGGAAGAATCTGCGATGTAGAGGTTGCCGGCCGTATCTACCGCTACACCTTCCGGGAAATACAGCGAAGCATCGATAGCGGGGCCGTTGTCGCCGCCAAAACATACCTGCACCCTGCTGAATGGACATGTTCCGCCACCGGCGATCGTCTGGATGGTTCCATTCGGAGTAACCTTCCGAATTCGCCCGTTGCCCCTATCGGCGATGTAAATGTTCCCCGTCGCGTCTACCGCCAATCCCGTTGGCGCAGCCAGAGACGCCGCCACGGCTGGCCCACCGTCGCCCCAGAATCCCGGGATCCCGTTGCCGGCTACAAGTGTGAGCACTCCGGCTGCCGAGATTCTCACTACCCGGTTGTTGTCGGGATCACTGGCGAGAACGTTTCCGGCAGAGTCGATTGCCACACCAGCGAGAGGCCCGAGAGGCGCATTGGTGGATGGCCCTCCCACCGGCAGCGGAACCGTTCCGCCACCCGCTATTGTAGTAATGATGCCTTGCGCGTTGAGGTTAAGAAGGAGAAGCGGAATATGAAGAACGATGACGAGCAGAGTAGACAGAATCAGCCGACGCATCCCGGGCGCCGATGTATTCATCTCTGTCGCAGTACTTATTCCCGCAGTTGGCATCTACTTCAGTTTAGCACTCAACCGGAATTTACATTTTCTCTCCCAATAGCCCCATGCTGTAGTTGCCCCTCACCAAAATCGGATGAGCACTATTGACCTCTAGTACGAGCATTATTGAACTGACGCGCGAATCAACCCAAGGGTATAAACATAACGTACGTCGGTAGCCAGCAACCGGCCAGATCAGAACGAACAGCGGACCAGCCAACACCACCGCGTACCAATGAGATAGAGGGAGTCAAGAGTGATGAAGGTATCCAGGCAGCTTAGCGGGGCCCCGAAATGAAAACTCTCCTGATCATCGGGCTACTTGCATGCTCATTCCAGTTGAATGCGGAAGACGGAACCAAACCAGCTCGCACCGCCGGCGCCTCAGCCGAGACGGCATCATTCGGAGAATCGGAATATCGGCTGGGACCTGAGGATGTAATCGGCGTATTGGTGTGGAAACAGCCGGAACTGTCAACCTCGGTTGTGGTCCGTCCCGACGGCAAGATTTCGCTCGCTCTGCTCGGTGAACTCGAGGCCACCGGCAAGACCTCTCTCCAATTGCAGGACGAGATTACAAAACGGCTGCGCCAATACGTCTCCGACCCGATGGTGAACGTGGTTGTAAAGGAAATCAACAGCCCCAAATTCTCGGTGCTGGGGCAGGTGCGCAAGCCGGACCGTTATCACCTTAAGCAGCGCCTGACGGTGCTGGACGCGATCGCGCTTGCCGGCGGATTCACCGACTTTGCGAAACGCGCCAAGGTAACCATTATCCGGAACAGCGGCCCCGACAAGATCCGCATTCAGGTCAACCTCAAGAAGGTGGTCGAGGATCAGCGTGGGGAAGTGTACTACATTGAGCCGCTCGACACGATTTATGTGCAATGAGGGCCGAATGCGTGAACTGCATTTACGTGAGAAACGATTCATGAAAGCAATCAGAGTCACGCTGTTCCTGTTTCTCTGCGCCACTGGTGCTTGGGCGCAGGAGGACAGCTTCCAGAAGTTTTATTACTCGACTCCGTTGACTATGCAAAGTGGCCGGGAATTCGGTGTTCTGGACGGAACGCGGAAGATAGACGACACCACCGTGCTTCTCACCATTCCCACCTTCACGCTGTGGAAGCCAGCACCGCGCGGCGATTTCTCGCTGACCTACGAACCTCAGTTCCAGCTTTTCGCTCACTATGGCCACCTGAGCTCCTGGAACCACCAGGCCGGGTTCAAGTGGGGCTACAAGATGACACCGCGCTGGAGCATCGATGCGAGCAACCAGTTTGTAGCCACACGCGACAACAACTTGCGCTATGACAGTGCGTTCCTGGTGCCTCGCGGCCCATACAAGGAGAACGCCACTTATCTGAAAGTAAACTACGAGTTGAGCCCGGAGACGCGGATCAAGGTGCACTTCGACAATGCCTTTGTGAGTTTCCGCGAAGACAACGTCACGCGCCCGCTGTTCTTCAGCCGCCTCACCAACACCTACGGGCTTACGGCCGAACACCGGTCCAACCCCCGGCCGAAACTCAGGGGCGATTACGCGCCCCTTCGTTCGCATTCGTTCGAAAAATACGACCAAGCCGGTTTTCTGATCGGCCCGTCTACCCCAACGCACGTTGCCGCATTTACTTACGACTACAACCTTACGCCGCGGCTTCTGCTGGAAGGTTCCGCTGGATATGTCCGAAGCGCGATCAACTCCTACGTGGTTTCCGGATTGGTGGAGAAACACTACAACCGCGTGGTGATCAGTGGCGGTTTCAGCCGCTACCTTTCGGCTCTGGGAAGCCCTGCCACTCCCGGCACCCAAGCACTTTCCGGCGTCGCAGGAGGCCACGAACTGCCGTCGAATTCCATTAACGATACCGCCAGCTTTCGCGTGAGGGGTGACGTTTCGGACCGGGTCGGCCTGGAAGTCACGCTGCTCGCTACCAGAACGAACGGAATGCAAGGTAAGAACATTGAGGGAATGCTGGCCAAGCTGCGGGTTACATATAAATTGGCCGACCATCTGGCGGTTTTCTGGAGCGCCCAATTCCTCGGCCAGAACGCAAACGCAATACTGCCCGAAGCCATTTCCCGTAAAGGCATTTTCGCTGGAATTGAGTATACGTTTTCGCCCACGGCTGAAGCAGTCGCCCGCCGAAGGGATGCCTACGACGGCAAGGACAACCCGCCCCCAGTCATTGCGGATGAGACAACACGGGAGGAAAAGTAGCTTATGCCATCGAACGGGACGGGCAAAGAGATATCGCTTCTGGCCTTGTGGGACCTCGTGATGCGCCGCAAGATGTTCGTGCTGATTCCCACGGTGGTGCTGAGCATTGCAGTCGGAATCTACGCGTTTTACAAGCCCGTTTTGTACCGCGCCCGGACACTGCTCGGAGTGGAATCGGGCGCGAGCAATTACGTCCAGACAACGAATGGCGCCACCGCTCGGGTGCAGGACCAGTTATTGATCATCCGAGAGGTCCTCTATAGCCGCGCCGTGCTGGAGCCGGTTATACAGAAATTCAATCTCCTCCCCAAGACCGACGGCAAGGTTTCCGATCCGGACCTGGACCGCATCCGGGAGGACATTAAGATTACCGTTGAAGGCAACGACAGTTTTCGTCTTGAGTTTGAGGGCCGCGGTCAGACGCAGGTGATGAACGTGGCCAACGATCTTTCCGAACGGTTCGTCCGGCGGTTGGCGAACGTGCGCGGTCAGCAGGTGAGTGACACGGCAGGGCTGCTGACCTCCGAGCTGGAGACGCTGCGGTCCCAGCTCAACGCGCAGGAGGAGCAGATCAAGACTTACAAGGAAAGCGCTGTCAACGAACTACCGGACCGGCTGGCAACCAACCTGAGCCTTTTTGCGGCGACGCAGGCCCAACTCCGGAGCAGTTCCGGGTTGAAGGCCAATGACCAAGCACGGCTCGCCGCCGTCCGGCAGGAGATGAAGGAACTCGAGAAGGAGGGAGTGCTCGACGCGGCGCCTCCCCAGGAGAAAACGCCGGCGGAAACGAATCTGGAGGCTGCTCGCCTACATCTGAAGCAACTGCGGTCGGTCTTCACGGATCAGTATCCGGAGGTGGTGAGCGCCGAGCGCGAAATCAAGGAGCTCGAGACGGCCGTGGCAGCCGTGCCGCCCAAGGCGACGGTGGCGGAACCAAGCGCTGCGCGCATGCATTATGTGCAGATCAAGGCGGAGAAGGAATCGCTGGAGCAGCGCCTGAAGAGCTATGAGCGGGAAGAGCACGAACTGGAGGCGCAGATGGCCAGCCTGCAGCGGCGCGTCCAATCAACCCCGCAACACGAAAGCGCAATTACGGAACTGACGCGGGGCTACGAGGCCACCAAGACCCGCTACAATCTCCTTCTCGCGAAGCAGCAGGAAGTTGGGCTGGCCGGTCGCCTGGAGGGCATGAACAAAACGGTGGCTTTTAAGATCGTGGAGCCCGCCTCACTCCCGAAGGGTCCTTCCACCCCCCGCCGCAGCCGTTTGCTCGTGGTGGGACTGTTTGCCGGCCTGGCTCTTGGCCTTGCGGCCGCGTTTGTGGCCGAGCAGATGGACACGACGTTCGGAAACATCGTGGAATTCCAGACTTTCACAAATCTTCCGGCGATTGCGGTGTTGCCCAGCATGTCCGCGGATCCGGAGCCACGCGCCAAACCCTTAACAGGTATCGTTCCCCTCATCCCGCCGAGCGGTGGCGGTCTCAGCCCCACTTTGCTCTCGTTCGCCGACCTGCATAGAAACCACATTGTCATGGTTACGGACCCGCATTCGGTAGCGTCGGAGCAATGCCGGATGCTTGCGCTCAAGGTCCGGCGGCAACTCGGTGCGATTAGCACTCCCGTGTTGGCCGTTAGTAGTGCTGTCGGCGGGGAGGGGAAAACGGTCACCTCGATCAACCTCGGCTTGGCGCTGGCCAGCACGGCCTCCGGACGCGTACTGCTCATCGACAGTGATTTGCGGAAACCCCGTGTGCACGAGTATCTGGGGCTGAAGCCGGGTAAGGGGTTCAGCGACCTGCTCCGGGCGCCGGAAGACGAGATTGGGAAATACGTCTGGAAGCTGGGGGACCTATACGTCATGCCCGGCGGATCGAGCTTGGCCAATCCCGTCAGTCTTCTCGCCTCGCCGAGCGTAAGGGACCTCCTGAAACGCCTCAGGGGCGAATTCGATTTCATCGTGGTCGACACACCTCCCGTGCTGCCGATCGTTGACACCCACATCCTGGCAGGGTTGGTGGACGGGGTCATCCTGGTTGTTCGCGCCCGTTACACGCGTCGCGAGGTGCTCGAGCGCGGGCTGGAGAGCTTCCAGGTACCGAACCTGCTCGGGGCGGTGGTAAACGACGTGGATTACCAGCGATCCCGTTATGCCTATGCCTACCAGTATCAAAGCCAGATTGCCAGTTTGAAATCGCGGAAGGAAATTTCTGCTGACCTCCAACGTTAGTAATGATACTGGTTTGAGCCTCAACCGGGCCTTTCGAAGGTATAAGCTCAATGGGTGATAGCGAAAAACAGCCGTTTCAATTGTTGCTCCCTCGGTTTTTGCGTGTCGCCGCTCAGGAATCACGGCTTCCCGCCTCCGACCTGCCTCGTTACTGACACCTGCCCCCGCTAGAACACTTCACTGCGCTGAATCTTCCTCTCTCCCGATTCCGTACACATCGGGCAGCGGCGGTGGCGCGATCATCCTCAGCGACAGGGATGTCGGTTCATGCGGGGCAAACTGGAATATCGAGTCCGACTGTCGAGCTCGCGGTAACTTCGAGCAGTCCGACAGCATTCGTTTTCCCTCATAAAGCAGGCTGAGCAATTGAGACCAGCCCGGTGAGCCATACCGGACTCACGGGTGAGCCATACGGGACTGACGAGTGAATCACCTACGTTTATATTGAGGTTGTACTGAATTGAATGGAGATTGATATGACGAAACAATGCTTACCGAAATTAGTAGATGCAGTATCAAAGCAAGCAACTCCCTGAACGCGCGTGATTCTCGCCGCGCGCACAGAGCCGCAAGTAATGAGGAGTTTGTACCATGAGTACCGCAACACTGACAGCCGGGCCGAGAGACTTGGTGACCCTCGAGATGCAGTACAGAATGTCCCGCATCCCTGAGACCGGCTCCGTTCCTCGGACCCATAAACAACTAGCGACGGCATTGGCCGTCTGGGAACCACTCGGAATGGATACCGCCTATCCAGTCGCCGTCCCCGAAAAGCCAGAAGGAAATTTCCGGGCAGAGAGCCGGCCCCGGATCGGGCCGGAGTTTTCGCTGCCGGAATCGACGATTTACTCCGACAGCTTCAGCCCTTCAAAGGTGTATCTGCGGGTGAAATCTGTTATGGATTTCATCGGCGCGTCGCTACTCCTGATTGTCGCGGCACCCATCATGGCGGTGGTGGCCCTGGCGATCAAGCTGACTTCGCCCGGTGCGGTGTTCTTTCGGCAGGTGCGTGTCGGCCGGAACGGAACGGATTTCGTGCTCTACAAATTCCGCTCGATGCCCGAGGGTGTGGAAGCGAAGACCGGGCCTACTTGGTCGGGGGATGGCGACTTGCGGGCCACACCGGTTGGCCGATTCCTTCGGAGGTTCCACCTCGATGAACTGCCGCAGGTCTTTAATGTCCTGCGTGGCGAAATGAGCCTGGTCGGGCCGCGTCCGGAACGTCCCTGCTTTGTCAGATTTCTCCGGAAGCTCATTCCGAACTACGACCTGCGCCACTCCGTGAAGCCAGGAATTACGGGCTTGGCGCAGGTGTGCTACCCTTACGGCGCTTCGGTCGACGACGCCCGCGTAAAACTGCGGTACGAACTCTTTTACGCACGGCACATCTCGCTTGGTCTCGACCTCCTGGCGCTTGCGAAAACCATTAAAGTGGTGTTGGCCGGCCAAGGCTCGTGACATAGGGAGCAGGCTGACAATCATTTGGGAATGGAGGATTCATGATCGCTGAAGATTTGTGTATGTCCCAAAATGTCCGCAGGCACGTGCTCATGCTGGATTGTTGCGAGATCTGCTACACGGTGACCGAAGAGTGGGATATTTGCCGGATGCACCACGTTCCCGTTCTGGCCTGCCGACCTTGCCAGCGAAATCTCAGGCAAGTGCTGCATGCGATAGTTTTTGAGGGCTACTACGCCGCGGCAGCCTAATAATCATGAGCGAAGGGCAGTCCACTCCGCTTTACGGTTTACACCTGTACGCATCGAACATCCATCTTCAAGTTATGCCCCAGGCTACCCACTAACTTACAATTTCTTAAACACTCGACGCGTGACTGGGGTAGGATGCAAGCCTGAATCGATCTGCTCCAATGCCAGATCGAGTTCTTTGCATGAACGCGGGACATAAAAAAATACCCTATTACGAACGGCCAGGTCTGCATTTCCAGGGCGAGCAGCCCTAGTAGTTCTCCCGGCGGTCGTAACAGGGTGATTAGGTGTCTGTTTTGAACCCACTTTTTGCAAAGCGTGGTTCCATCCTAATCTGGGAAAAAACCTTTTCTTACAGCTTGGTTAAACTTGTGCACAATCCTTGAGGGATCAGAGGAGCTAAGCCCCACAATTCACGTCGCCAGCTTTTGTGTTTTCTTGGAGAGGGATCCCAGCACCACGCTCAAGAGGCCACTATTTACCATCATCTCGCCGCCGCCATCGTAATTGACGAAGCCATGCTTTCTGAACTTATTCATGAAGTGACTGACCCGCGACCGGGTTGTGCCGACCATCTCCGCCAAGGTTGCCTGATTGATTTTGGGAAGCACCGGTTCGGATCTGCTTTCCTTGCCAAAATGAGCCAGCAGCAGGAGAATCCGAGCCAGGCGCTTCTCGCTGGAATTGAAGAGCTGGTCGACCAGATCCTCTTCGTATCGGATGTTGCGGGAAAGCAAGTGCTCGACGAAAAACTCCGAGACATCGAGATCATCGTGGAGCATGCGCATCATGAGAGGCTTCTCAATCCTGTGCAGCGTGGAATCCATCATCGCGGTAGCCGTTGCCATTCGTACCGACTGACCGGCGAGACATCCCTCGCCGAAGAACTCACCGCCGTTCAGCACGGCGACGATCGCTTCCTTGCCCTGTTCGGATGTAGCCGCGAGTTTCACCTTGCCGGTTCGGAGGTAGAACACGGAGTCCGCAGGCTGTCCTTGCTTGAAGATAGCGTGGTTCGTGCCGTATTCCACGGCGGTTTTCCCGCGTGTGACTCCTGCAAGGAAGCGATCCCAATCGGCGGGGTTGCTTCTCTTGCGCGCCGACTTAACCTTCGCCTGCTTCGGTTCCAGGCTCTTGTTATTCGTTTGCATCGTGATCGTTTCCATGAATGTTCCTCTCATCGGATGCCGCTGTCGCACTCTTTAGATCAATCACCAACGTAGGACAGCAGTATGTCCTGAGCCGCGACGGGTCCCGACTGGCAACGAGTGGCACCCCCTTTATACGACGGGTCAATTTACTTGTCAGTCCAATAGCGCACACGCGCCTGGTCAAAATTGCTCATTCACGAGGGGGGCCGTGAGCCGGACAATGCCGGTGTGCTTATCCGGCATGATTTTTGGCGTGAGCCTTGGCGGCTTCAATTGCGTGCTGCTCTGCGTGGACGTGGTGCGCGTACGCCAGATGCGCGTATTGAGCGGCTTTATCGTGGTGGCCGTTCTGGTCTTGTTTGGCTGCCACGCGGTGATGGCGCGCAGCCTCTTCATAGTGCTGTGCTGCCGCGTCGTGGTGTTGTGCTCCTGTTCTGGGGATGGAAAAATCCGGCGCTTTTGCGCGGTCGGAGTCTGCTATCACCCGTAGGGCTTGTTTGGACATCATATTTCCCTCCTTTGTCTGATCGGACGTGGCAAATCGCCTTAGTTCAATACGGCCCAAGACAACTAGTGCCACTTCCTTTATACGATAGGATAATTTGCGTGTCAGTCGCGTAAAGCTCACACACTCGGTCACTATTGCTCATGCCGCGGAATGAACTGCCAGTTTGATCGCGCAACCTCCTCTAGGGCCGAACCGGTTGCCGTCGATCTGCTTTCCCAAAGCGGAACGAGCCTAGCCAGAGTTGCTCTCGCTCGATGCTCGAGTGAGCATCTTTGGACATGCTAGTGAGCAGTTTTGAACAGACGGATCAAGTCCCAAACTGGCAGAATTCGATTTAGACTGCGCTCGGTAAGCATCTGAGGAATTGCCTCCGATTCAACCGATCGAGACCGAAATGCAACTTAATTCCATCGCTCGGGAGGTGACTCACAATACGCCCCCTTCGCGGATAGGCGGACTGCTGCCGGGTGAGCCAGTGAGCATGCACTTCTGAGGTGGGGAAAGACGATGGAGATTCAGTGGATCGAAAATACCGACGGCTTCGACGGTCTCCGCGATGAATGGGACCGGTTGTTGGCCGACTCCGCGTCCGATTGTGTGTTTTTGACATGGGAGTGGTTACGCTCGTGGTGGAGTCATCTCGCGGAGCGGCGCCAGCTTCGCATTGTGGCCGTGCGGAGGGAAGGAGAACTCGTAGCTCTTGCTCCGCTTTCGGTTCGTCCAAGTTCTGTACGGCGACTGTTCCCGTTCCGCGCCGTCGAGTTCCTCGGCTCCGGCACGGCCGGGTCCGACTACCTGGACTTGATCGTTCGCAAGGGGGACGAAGCCGAAGCGCTGGACGCGCTTTCCCGCGCCCTCGGCCAGCGGAACCTGATGATGGAACTCGGCCAGCTCCGGTGCTCCGGCTCCGTGGCGGCGGGCTTGGAGAGCCATTTGGTGCAGCGGGGATGGAAATCCGCGCAGACCAAAGTGAACACCTGTCCGATCATCGACCTCCGCGGCCATTCCTGGATAACCTATCTTGCCACGCTTGGTTCCCAGCACCGCCATGACGTGCAACGAAAAATGAAAAATCTCTCGAAACATTTCGAAGTGGAGTTCGAGCGGGTCGAAATCGAGGAGCAGCGCGACCCCGCGCTGCAATTGCTGATCGCCCTGCATAATAAGAGATGGATCGAACGCGGCGGCGGCTCCGATGCGTTCCACACTGCCGGGCATGTCGCTTTCCACCGAGAGTTCACGGCGCGTGCTCTCCGTCGCGGCTGGCTCCGCCTGTACGTTCT
>ORMF012544083.1_pt1 | contig 24330 bp, 26 predicted proteins | sample 1779871 | NCBI WGS metagenome assembly ORMF01 (sample SAMEA104232316, study PRJEB22302) | groundwater metagenome | biome: forest; feature: aquifer; material: groundwater | place: USA | collected 2011-08-07 | depth 5.4 m | reverse complement strand
GAGCCCCGGTGGGCGGGCGATGTCCTGCATGTGGAGGGAGCCGTAGACCATCACGACGCCCATGATCGAGGCGCCGATGGCGATCTCCGCCGAGATCATGAGGGCGGCGGCGCGCTGGGCGCCGAGAAGCGCATAGTTGTTGGCCGAGGACCAGCCGGCCATCATGAGCCCGTAGACGCCGAGGGAGAGCATCGCCAGCACGTAGAGGATGCCGACGTTCAGCGTCACCGCCTGGAGCTGGATCTCCCGCCCGGCGATCCTGAGCGTGTCGCCGAAGGGGATCGAGGCGAAGGCCGCCAGCCCGAAGAAGACCGACACGAACGGCGCCAGCATGAACATCAGCCGGTCGGCGCGTGCCGGCATGAATGCTTCCTTGGTCAGCAGCTTGATCGCGTCGGCCACCGGGTGGAGCAGGCCCAGGACGCGGATGCCGAAGATGCTCGCGCGGTTGGCGCCGATCCGGTCCTGCATGATGGCCGACTGCTTGCGCTCGACCCAGCCCAGGATCCCGCCGAAGTTGAGCACCACGAACATGGTGAAGGCGACGGGCAGGGCGATCAGCAGGAGATCGAGCGCCAGGCCGCTCATACCTTCACCATGGCGCCCGCATCGGCGATGCCGCGGTAGGTCATGCCGGCGAAGGCCGGCACGCTCTTTGCCAACGCGTTGAAGACATGCTCGGAGCGCTCGGCGGCGAAGACGGGGTCCTGGAAGCCCAGGGCCTTCCCGACGAAGGACAGGATCATCCAGTCGGGCCATGCCTCTCCCGGGGGCGTGAGCGCGGTGCGGAAGCGCTGGACGCGCCCCTCGAAGTTCGTGAAGGTGCCCTCGCGCTCGACGTAGGCGGCGCTCGGCAGCACGAGGTGCGCCCGGCTCGAGGCGTCGTTGGCGTTCGTGCCCTGGAAGATCACGGTCTCGGCGCCCTCGAGGGCAGCCAGCACCTCCGCCTCCGGCCAGGCCGCTGTCCAGAGGTCGTGGTGAAAGATCCAGAGGAGTTTGAGCCGCTTCTCGCGCGCGGCTCGGAGCATCCCGGCGGCGTCCAGCCCCCCCTGCCCCGGTGCGATGCCGCAGAGCTCCGCGCCGCGACTGTTGGGGTTCTTGTCGGCGCGGATCAGGAAGTTGTCTTCGTCGCCCGGCGCGCGCGGCGGCACCCGAAAGTCGACGTTCCGCACTCCCAGTTGCTCGGCGAGACGCAGCAGGACCCAGAGGTCTTCATTCGACATCTGGGGCGAGGCGAGGAAGCCGATCTCCTCAGGCCGCGTGCGCTGCAACGCCGTGACGAGCTCGGGCAGGGCGCGGTCCCACGACACTTCCGTCGCCTGAGCACCGATTCTATGGAGCGGCTGGGCGAGCCGGCTCTTGTCGTCGATCCACTTGAATCCGTATCGGCCGGCGTCGCAGATCCACCACTTGTTGACGTCCGTGTTGAAGCGGGGCTTGAGCCTCGCCACGCGCCGGCCCTCGTTGTGGTGGGTCCGGTGCTTGTTGGTGTGGACCTCGATGTTGCAGCCGCGTGCGCATCCGTTGCAGACGCTCTTGGCCGTGTCGAGGTACCAGACGCGCACCTGAAACCGGAAGTCCCGGTCCGTCAGCGCGCCGACCGGGCAGATGTCGATGACGTTGCCCGAGTACTTGTTCTCGATCGCCTTGCCCGGGAAGAGGCCGATCTCCGAGTGGTCGCCCCGGTGGAAGATGCCGAGCTCGCCGGTCTGCGTCACCTCGTCGCAGTAGCGGACGCAGCGCGAGCAGAGAATGCAGCGCTCGGCGTCGAGGATGACGTGGGGGCCGAGCGGCACGGCCTTCGGCTTGTGGACCTTCTCGTCCGTCATCCGCGGGTCGTACAGGCCGTGCTTCATGTAGTAGATCTGGAGGAAGCACTCGCCCGCCTGGTCGCACACCGGGCAGTCCAGCGGGTGGTTGATCAGGTGGAACTCCATCATCGAGCGCCGGGTCTCCTTGACCCGCTCGGTCTCCGTGTGGACCACCATGCCCTCGGCCGCCTGGGTGTTGCACGCGATCTGCGGGCGCGGCACCTTGTCGATGTCCACCATGCAGAGCCGGCACTGGCCGGCGATCGAGAGCGCCGGGTGGTAGCAGTAGTGCGGCACCTCCGCGCCGGCGGCCTTCGCGGCCTCGATGAGGTTGGTCCCTTCCGGGACCTCGACCTCTTTCCCGTTGATAGTGAGCTTAGGCATGGGCTGAACGACGGATCAGGTCCTCGAACTCCGAGCGGAACTTCTCGATGTAACTGATGTACGGCCCGACGGCGCCGTCGTAGAAGGCGCAGATGGTCGTCCCGGCGCCGCGCTTCGCGACGTCCAGGATCGTGTCCAGGTCCTCCTTGCGCCCCTTGCCCTCGACGATGCGGCGGGACATCTTGAAGATCCATCCGGTGGACTCGCGGCACGGCGTGCACTGGCCGCAGCTTTCGTGGGCGTAGAAGCGCGCGACGACCATGAGCGCCTCGGGAATGGACACGGTCTCGTCCATCACGATGATGCCCGCGGAGCCGATCATGGAGCCCTTGCTCTTCGGCCCCTCCACGTCCATCTGGATGTCGATCTCGTCGGGCGTCAGGATGGCGGCCGACGAGCCGCCCGGCACCACGGCCTTAAGCTTCTTGCCTCCACGGATACCGCCACAACGATCGTAGATCAGCTGCCGCAGCGTGATCGACACCGGCGCTTCGACCACTCCGGGCGTCACGACGTGCCCGGACACGGAGTACAGCCTGGTGCCGCCCTGGCTCTTGGTGCCCAGGCCCGCGAACCACGCAGCACCCCGGTTGATGATGTGCGGCACCGCCATGACGGTCTCGACGTTGTTGACGATGGTGGGGTGGCCGAACGCTCCCTTGATCGCGGGGAACGGCGGCTTGATCTTGGGCCACCCTTTCTTCCCCTCGAGGGAGGACAGGAGCCCGGTCTCCTCGCCGCAGATGTAGGCGCCGGCGCCGCGGTGGAGCACGATGTCGAAGTCGAAGCCGGAGCCCTGGATGTTCTTGCCGAGGAGCCCCGCCGCGTAGGCTTCCTTGACCGCGCCCTCCAGGATCCGCCACGGCTTCACGTACTCACCGCGGATATAGACGAAGCCCGTGTGCGAGCCGATGGCGCGGGCGGCGATGACCATCCCTTCGATCAAGGCGTGCGGGTCCCGCTCCATGAGGTAGCGGTCTTTGAAAGTGCCCGGCTCTCCCTCGTCGGCGTTGATCACGAGGTACTTGGGCGCCGTCGAGCCCTTCGGGATGAAGCCCCACTTGACGCCCGTCGGAAAGGCCGCGCCGCCGAGTCCCCGAAGGTTGGCCTTCTTGACCTCCTCCGTGATGGCCGCGGGCTCCATCCCGAGCGCCTTTGGCAGCGCGGTGTAGCCGCCCTGCTCCCGGTACCGCGCGAGCGTGTGCGAGTCCGCCAGGTGGAAGTTGCGGGTGAAGATCTTCTCGGCCGTCTTGTTCTCGCTCATCAGGGGAGCCCGTCCAGGATGCTGTCGACTTTCCCCGGCGTCAGGTTACCTTCGTAGCGGTCGTCCACCTGCATCATCGGCGCCTGCTCACAGGCGCAGAGGCACTCGACGGTGAGGAAGGTGATCCGGCCGTCCGGCGTCGTCTCTCCGGGAGCGACGCCGAGCCGCTCCTCGAGGTGCCCGATGATGCCCTTGGCGTTCATGAGGTGGCAGGAGAGGTTGTGGCAGACGGAGACGACGTGCCGCCCCTTGGGCTTCTGGAAGAAGAGCGTGTAGAAGGTCACCACCTCGTGGACGTGGGCCGGGCTCATCTCGAACAGCCCGGCGACGTATTCCTCCACCTCGAGCGACACGTAGCCATACGCCTCTTGTGCCAGGTGCAGCACGGGCAGGAGCGCGCCCCGCTTGTCCGGGTAGAGCCTCTGGAGCCGCCTGACCTCGGCCAGCTGCTCGGGCGTGAACTCGGGCCGCCGCGCGTCAGCGGTCAAGCTCGCCTCCGATCATGTTGACGGAACCGAAGGTGGGAATGATGTCGGCGATCATCTGCCCCTCGATCATGCGCGGCAGCGCGGCCACGGGCGGCAGGCACGGCGGGCGGCAGCGCACGCGGTACGGCCGGTCGCCGCCGTCGGAGACGACGTAGAAGCCCAGCTCGCCGTTGGCGCCCTCGGCCGCGAAGTAGGCCTCGCCCGCGGGCGGCCTGATGCCGTAGCCGTCCATCACGAGCATGAAGTGGTTCATCAGCCCCTCGATGGAGCCGTATGTCGTCTCCTTCGGGGGCAGGACGACCGTCTTGTCGGCGACGTTCACCCGTTGCTGCGCGGCGCGCCCCTGCCCCTGGAGGTTGGGCGAGAGCGTGATGGGCAGCAGCAGGAGCCCTTCGGTCTTGCCCTGCTTGCCGCGGTCCACGTACGCGTCCACGGGAATCTCGCGGCCCTCGAAGTCCACGTTGATGGCGCCGCCCGGCAGGCGCTCGAGCGCCTGGTCCACCATGCGCATGGACTGCTCCATCTCGGCCATGCGGACGAGGTAGCGGTCGAAGTTGTCGCCGTTCTTGCCAAGCGGCACCTCGAACTCGACGCGGTCGTACGCCCAGTAGGGCTGGACGCGGCGGAGGTCGAAGGGCACGCCGGCCGCGCGGAGCAGTGGCCCCGTGATGCCCCAGGCGATGCTCTCTTCGGCGGACAGCGCCCCGACGCCGACCATGCGGTCCATGAAGATCCGGTTGCCGGTGATGAGCGTGTGGACTTCCGTGAGCACCTGCCGCACTTCGGCGAAGGCCTTCCGCACCTTGATGCCAAAGCCCTCGGGCAGGTCGGCCTTGACGCCGCCGACCCGGCCGTAGGAGATGGTCAGCCGCGCGCCCGTGACGTCCTCGACCAGCTCCCAGAGGAACTCGCGCGCCTTGATCATGTACAGGAAGACCGTGAAGGCGCCCAGCTCCATGGCGGAGGCGCCCACGCACGTCAGGTGGTCGCAGACCCGCGAGATCTCGCTCATCACTACCCGGATGTACTTGCAGCGCTCGGTGATCTCGATGCCGAGAAGCTTCTCGACGGCCGAGGCGTAGGCGAAGTTGTTGATGAGCGGCGAGACGTAGTTGAGACGGTCCGTGTAGGGGATGGCGTTGTTGTACGGGCCGACCTCGCAGTCCTTCTCGAAGGCGCGGTGCAGGTAGCCGATCTCGACGTCGGTCTTGACCACGACCTCGCCGTCGAGCTCGGCGAAGATGCGGATGATGCCGTGCATGGCCGGGTGCGCCGGGCCCAGGTTGACGTAGAGATTCTGGCTGCCGCTGCCGGCGCCGGGGCCTTCTCCGAGGAATAGCTCGCGCGCGGTACGTTCAGGCATAACTATCCCCGAACCATTTCAGCGCTCATCTCGCCATGGATCCACTCAGCCCTCGTCTTGCGGCTGCGCCGCTCAACTCGAACATCCATACCTGCGGCTTGCGTTCGCATCAGACGTTGGGCCCGATGAGGGGCTGGCGGCGCTCGATCGGGTAGTCCTTGCGGAGCGGATGGCCGACGAACTCTTCGTACATCAGGAGGCGTCGCAGGTCCGGATGGCCCTCGAACCGGATGCCGAACATGTCCCACACTTCGCGCTCGAGCCAGTTGGCGATGGGCCAGAGCCCCGTGGCAGTGAGCACCGAGGGCGCGTCCTGCTCGACTCGCACCTTCAACCTCACCCGATGATTGTGCGCGACGGAATACAGGTGGTACACGACATCGAAGCGCGGCCCGTCCTCGCGGCCGGGGAACTTGAGGTAGTCCACGGCCGTGAGATCCATGAGCATGTCAAAGCGGAGTAGGGCGTCGTCCCGGCAGAACGTGAGCGCGTCGACGATGCCCTCTCGGGCGACGACGGCGGTGTGGTCGCCCCGGTGCTCGTGGGTCTCGAGCACCCGCGCGCCCAGGCGCCCGCGCAGCCGCGCGAGAATGGCGGATCCGTCCATGATCGGGGCCTAGTAGCGTTGCGCGCCCGCGGCGATCTTGTCCTGCAGCTTCATCAGGCCGTCGATGACGCTTTCGGGACGGGGAGGACAGCCCGGGATGTAGACGTCCACGGGGATGATGGTGTCTATCCCCTGGACCGTCGCGTAGTTGTTGTAGAAGCCGCCCGTGCAGGTGCAGACGCCGAAGGCGACCACCCACTTGGGCTCGCACATCTGGTCGTAGATGCGCTTGAGCACGGGCGCCATCTTGTGGCTGATGGTGCCCACGACGAAAAGCACGTCGGCCTGGCGCGGCGAGAAGCGCGGCAGTCCCGCGCCGAACCGGTCGACATCATAGTGCGAGCAGGCGGTGGCCATGTACTCCATGCCGCAGCACGCCGTCACGAACGGGTACTGGAAGATGGAGAACTTGCGCGCCCAGCCGATCGCCTCGTCGAGCCTGGAGGTGAAGAAGGTGCCTACTCCCATTCGAGCCCCCGCTTCTGCCAGATGTAAAGAAAGCCGAGCATCAGGATGCCCAGGAAGACGAGCATGACCGAGAAACCGAACCAGCCGAGGCCCCTGAAGACCGTCGCCCACGGCCAGACGAACAACAGCTCGATGTCGAAGATGATGAAGAAGATGGCGATGGTGGAGAATTTGATGGCGAAGCGTCCCTCGGGCAGCGCGATCGGATCCTTGCCGCACTCGAAGGGCTCCATCTTGACCGCCGAGTAGCGCCGGGGCGCGATCAGCAGCGGGATGCCGAGCAGCGCCCCTGCCACCGCCGCAGAGGCAGCAAAGACCATCAAGATCGAAACATACTCCATGATCAGTCTCCCGCAGCGGCGGCGTCGACCTGGCGCTTGGCGTGATAGGAGGAGCGCACCAGCGGCCCCGACTCGACGTGGGCGAAGCCGATGGCGCGTCCGGCCTCGGCCAACTCGGCGAACTCCTCGGGCGTGTAGTAGCGCGCGACCGGCAGGTGTTGCGCCGACGGCCGCAGGTACTGGCCGAGGGTCAGGATGTTGACGTCCGCCCGGCGCAGGTCGAGCATCGTCTCGATCAGCTCGTCCCCCTCTTCGCCCAGACCGAGGATGATGCCGGACTTGGTCAACAGGCGCGGCGCCGCGCGGCGCGCCCGGCGGAAGAGCTCCAGCGTGCGCTCGTACCGGCCGCCGTGGCGCGCGAGCTTGTAGAGGCGCGGCACCGTCTCCGTGTTGTGGTTGAGAATGTCCGGCGCCGCGTCGATCACGACCTGGAGCGCGTCAGACTTGCCCTGGAAGTCGGGGATCAGCAGCTCGACGCGGCAGACGGGCGCAAAACGCCTGAGCGCCCGCACCGTCGCCGCGAAGGCGCCCGCGCCGCCGTCGGCCAGGTCGTCGCGGTTCACCGACGTGATCACGACGTGCTCGATGCCGAGCTCGCCCACGGCGCGCCCCACGCGCTCCGGCTCCTCGCGGTCTTCCCAGACGGGCTTGCCGTGCGCGACCGCGCAGTAGCCGCAGTTCCGCGTGCAGACGTCCCCCAAGATCATGAAGGTCGCGGTCGAATCCTCCCAGCACTCGCCGATGTTCGGGCAGTGCGCCTCCTCGCAGACCGAGTGGAGGTTCCACTCGCGCATGAGCCCCTTGAGCCGGATGTAGTTGGGCCCGCCGGGCGCGCGCACCTTGAGCCACGCCGGCTTCTTTACTGTCGGCGGCTCAGACGGCTCGAGGAAGTTAAGCGAAAGTCCCATGGGAGTTTGTCCTTTTTCCCGATCGGCTCCGGCCATTATGGCACACCTTTCACAAGCGCAAAAGGCCCCGATCGCCCTCGAAACAAGCGTTACCGAAACGGACCCGGGTGCCTCAGAAGCGGTCTTACCCAAGCCGGGGAGGAGGCCCCGTGACAAAGCGAGCGCGCCGAGAGTATGCCGAAGTGTTACGCCCGCGGTACCAGAATGCCGACAGACGCGAACGAAGGAGAATCATCGACGAGTACTGCCGGACGACGGGCCCTCACCACAAATCAGCCATCCGCCGCCTGCGCGGTGAGGCAGGCGGGGCGCTCACGTGCAACGACAAGAAGTCCGATCTCCAGGCCGCCCTCGGCCTCGTCGTCCTCGACGACGTCGAGGAAGAGAAAGCGCGCCGCATGTCATAATGGGTCGCGATGCTTCGTCTCGCGGTCGCCCTGTCCATCCTCGCCGTCGCGCTCGCGGTCGCGTTCGACATCGCGACGCTCGTGCCTCACACGACCGTCCGGGTCACGTCCGTCGATGGCCGACAGGCGACGGTCCCCCTGCAGGTGCCCAAGGCGTACGTGTGGGCCGATCCCAAGCTGGTCCGCACCTTGCTTGCCTCGGAAGTGTCCATCGCCAGTCCGGCGACCGCGGGAGGATTTGCGCCCGACGGGGTCTCGGCGGATCAGATCAAGGAAGTCGTGGTGATACGGGGTCCCGAGTATTGGTGGTGGGCGGACTCGCAGTTGACGGGTCCCGCGGCCGTGCTCGTCGTGTCGATCTGGATCGGGTTCTTCGTCCTGCGTCGGGTGGTGCGGCGGGTGGCGAGCTGAGCCGCCAGCGGGTTTAGCGGATCGCGAGCAGCGCCCGGAACTCTTCGAGCTCCGCGTGCGGAACATCGGGCCGGTCACGAAGCTTCGCGTAGACACGCGCGGGATCTTCCTCGATGGCCCGGCTCACCTTGGCAAAGAGCTTCACGATACCCCGAGCTTCTCGATCGGCCGTCTTCTGGGCGACAGCGCTCCCGAGCTTGAGCACGCCACTCAAGATCCGGCTGTCGAGCTTGACGAAGCTGGCCACAACGCTCTTGACCAGAACGCGGCCTGGAGCTCCCGGGACGTACTGATAGTCGATGATCAGAAGCACCTCGCCATGGATCGCCGGCAGCAGTGCCATGTTATGCCGGCCACGCGTATAGATGACGCGCGTCCCCTCGGCCGCGTACACCACCCAGAGCCGCCCCGTCGTTCCCCATCCTTCGTCAAAGAAGAGCCCCTCCGCCGTCGGCCAGATGCGCAGTCGCGTGATCCGGAGCGCCTGGGTCACATGGGTCATGAAGGCGAGGTGATTCAGAAGATACTCAAAGATGTCGCGGCGGGCCAGGAACGGTTCCCCATCGACCCGCGTCGCGATGGCTGCGCCGGCGGTGACGCGGGTGAGTCGGCTGCGCTCGGCCATCGGGATGTCCGCGGGCAGGCTCAGCGCCGTGGAGTCGGCCGCACCGCTCGACGCGCACGGCAGAAGCGTCAGCCACACGGCCCCGACGAGCGTCACAGCGAGCCGGCGTGTCATCAGTGTCCTTTGGGAATTCCCGCGGGGGGGATGCCCGCGGCGCGGAGCCTGAGCGTCAGCCACTCCTGGTTGAACATCACGTGCTTGATCGCCGCGGGCGCCCAGCTCTCCTGAGCCCGATACACCAGGTGGTACATGCCGTCTGCCGCCCGGATCAGCGCCGGGTAGGAAAAGCGCAGGTCCGGCGCGCGCTCGAAGTCCCAAATCTTCGTGAAGCGCCGGCTGTCCCGCGAGTAGGCCAGGCTGAGCGGGGTACGATGAGTCGGTGAATCATTGTACGCGAGGAGGATTCCCCCGTCGCTCGTGTTCACCGCGTCTATCGCCGACTTCGAGTTCGGGAGCGCGAGAGCTTCGGGCTTGCTCCACTGGGTGGTCGCGTGGTCGTATTCGGACCTGAGCACGTGGGGCACTCGCGAGCTGGCCGACCTCAAGTAGGCGACCACCCGCCGCGGCTCGGCCCACACGAGCGCCGGCTGGAGATGATCGCCGCCCGGAATACGGCGTGATTCGACCTTCTCAATTGCGCCGTGGCCGATTTTCAGTTCGAGGACGTAGCCGTGAATGCCAAACAGCTCGTGGTACACGGGAAGCAGGACGCGGCCGTCGGAGCCCAGCGCCAGCGCGCTGTTCCTCGGCAGGTTGCCCCAGCCCGCCACCAGCCGACGGCTGGAGCCCCAGGTCTTTCCCATGTCACTGGAGACTTTGTAATCCACGTGCGAGCCGCTCCAGCCGAGCGGGGCGTCCACTGCGGCGTAGAAGAGCCAAAGGTGGCGCTGGTGATCGAGGAAGAGAACGGGATTCCCCAGGGTTAGATTCCTGAGCCACGAGCCCTGCGCGTGCTCCCCGCGCTGCACGACCGGCCGTGGTCGCTCCCAGCTGCTGGAGCCGGGACCGGAACGGCTGCAATAGATCTGCACATCTCTGGCCTTCTCAGTGCTCCCCGCCACCCAGCAGACGAGAAGGGCGCCGTCGGGAAGCGCGGCGATCGTCGGCGCCTGATTCGAAAGCAGGATGCCCGGCGGAACCGTCCACTGCCATTCGTACAGCGGCTCAGCGAAGGCGGGGCCCGCCAGCCAGGCCAAGCCACAGAGCGCAAGCAGGCAGACGCGCTCACGCACGGTCGTGAGGAGATGAGGCCAGAGAGTGCGTTTCGTTCTGGCCGTCGGCCCCGTCGAGATGGCGTAGTGAATGCCATGGAAGGTATGGACGGCCGACGCTCCGGTCCACCAGGCCGCCAGCCGGCCGTAGAGACCGGGCCCTTTCCCGTGGGTGTGGACGATCGCAATGTCGAATTGACGAATCAGGCGGATGGCCAGCAGCAGGTGGCCGAGGCCCAGGCGGCGCCGAGGGAACTCCACGACTCGGAGCCCGAGGACTTGGAAGCGCCCGAAGAAGATCCCGTCACGCGGCGCGCCGACCACCACTTCGAACTCGCTCTTGGGAAGCTCGCGGACGAGGTCATAGACGTGCTTCGGTCCGCCGCCGGGAGTGGAGGTGGGCAACAGCTCGAGGACACCGATGCGGTCGCTCATGCGAGCCAGGCGCTTCTGCCTCCCCGGCTCCCCGTGAAGATCGCCTGATCCGTCATTTCATGGTGCCGAAGGGGGGACTCGAACCCCCACGGGTTGCCCCACACGCCCCTCAAACGTGCGCGTCTGCCAATTCCGCCACTTCGGCCCGGCGAGAGGAAAGTATGCCGTGGCCGCGAGCGGCTTGTCAATCAGCGCCCGAGCCGGCGCACGCGTCCCATCGCCGACTGGCGCAGCCGCGGGTCGAGCGCGTCTCGTATCCCCTCGCCCATCAGGTTGTAGGAGAGCACGGTCACGAGGATGGCGAGCCCCGGATAGAGCGTCAACCACCAGGCGTAGGTGATGAGGTCCTTACCGTCGTTGAGGATGTTGCCCCAGGTCGCGTAGGGGGGCTGGACGCCCAGGCCCAGGAAGGACAGCCCGGACTCGGTCAGGATGGCGGCGGGGATGCCGAGCGTCATCGCGACCAGCACGGGCGCCAGCGCGTTGGGCAGGATGTGCTTGAAGATCACGCGCAGCGCGCCGGCCCCGATGGACTCCGACCAGATGACAAACTCCCGTTCGCGAAGCGCCAGGAACTCGGCGCGCACGAGGCGGGTGACGCCCATCCATCCGGTCAGGCCGATCACCACCATGATGGTCCAGATCGAGGGCTTGAGAAAGGCCAGCACGGCCAGCAGCAGGAAGAAGCGCGGGAAAACCAGCATGAGGTCGACCAGCCTCATGATGAACGCGTCCACGATGCCGCCGTTGTAGCCCGCCGCGGCGCCCAGCAGGATGCCGATCAGCACCGCGATCCCCACTGAGACGAAGCCGACCGCCAGGGAAATGCGGGAGCCGTAGAGCAGGCGTGAGAGCACGTCGCGCCCGATCTGGTCTGTGCCGAGCCAGTGCGTGGCGGACGGCCCCTCGAGGATCCTCTTCATGTCGGTCTTGGTCGGGTCCCACGGCGCCAGCGCCGGCGCCAGCACCGCGATCACGACCAGGATGCCGACCACGGCGGCGCCGCAACAGGCCAGCTGGTTGCGGGAGAACGTGCGCCAGAACTGGCGGATCTCCCCTCGCCGCGCGCGAGTCGCCGGGGGCATCCTAGCGCCGCCGCCGCCGCCCCGCGAAGCGGATGCGCGGGTCTACCAACCCGTAGGCGAGGTCGGCGAAGAGGTTGGCCAAAAGCGTCAGCGTCGCGACGATGACGAGGTTGCCCATGATGACCGGGTAATCGCGTGAGAAGACCGACTGGACCATGAGCTGGCCCATGCCCGGGATGGCGAAGATGGTCTCGATGATGACGCTGCCGCCGATGAGCCCGGGCAGCGAGAGCCCCAGGATGGTCACGACAGGCAGAAGCGCGTTGCGCAGCGCGTGCTTGCCGATGACGACCGGCTCGGGCAGCCCCTTGGCCCGCGCGGTCTGCACGTAGTCCTGGCGGATCACCTCGAGCATGCTCTGCCTCATATAGCGCGAGAGCCCCGCCAGGCCGCCGAAGACCACGACGAAGACCGGCAGGACCAGGTGGCTCAGCAGGTCCCACTGCTTCTGCCAGAAGCCCAGGTACTCGTAGTTGAGCGAGCGCAGCCCGGAGATGGGCAGCCAGTCGAGCTGCACCCCGAAGAGGATCATTAGAAGGAGCGCCAGCCAGAAGTCGGGCGTGGCGAAGCCGATGAAGACGAAGACCGTGGTGACCTTGTCGAAGAGCGAGTACTGGCGCGTCGCTGAGGCGACGCCGATGGGGATCGCGAGCGCGACGATGATGAACATCTGGATGAGGTTGATGAAGAGCGTGATCGGCAGCCGATCGCCGATCTTGCTCAGCACGGGCCTGGCGTCGGGCTGGAAGGAGCGGCCGAAGTCGAGCCGGGCGATCCGGGTGAGCCACCGCCAATACTGGACGTGGACGGGCTGGTCGAGCCCGTACTCCGCGGTGAGCCGCTTGACGAGTGCCGGGTCGGTAAGCTCCTCGCCTTGCAGGTAGTCGAAGGGCCCGCCCGGCGCCAGCTGGATGACCAGAAAGGAGATGAAGGTGATTCCGATCAGGAGCGGGACCGCCAGCACCAGCCGGCGCAGGGCGAAGAGCGTCATCTAGCCTGACGTATACCGCTGCAGGTGCTTCGGCACGAACCAGTCGATGAAGTTGTAGCCGATCCCGGCCGGCTCCGGCTTGATGCCCCGCACACGCGACGACACTGCCGGCAGCACGTCCTTGAAGTACAGGAAGATCAGCGGCTGCTCCTCGGCCAGGATCTCCTGGATGCGGTGATAGGTGGCGACGCGCTCTTTCTGCTGGCAGGAGCTGCGGCCCTTCTCGAGGAGCGCGTCCACCTCGGCATTGGCGTAGGAGATGTGGTTCAACTGCTCCGGGCCGGCCTGTGTGGAATGCCACACCGGGTACTGGTCGGGGTCGGTGCCCGTGCTCCAGCCGAGGACGATGGCCTCGAAGCGCCTCTGCTTGATGTACTCCTTGAGGAAGGCGGCCCACTCGATGGTCTGGATGTCAGTCTGGACGCCGATCTTCTTGAGCCGCTCCTGGATGATCTCGACGATCTTCTTCCGCTCGTCGTTGCCCTGGTTGGTCCGGATGGTGAAGGTGAAGGGCTGGCCGTCCTTGTTCCGCAGGATGCCGTCGCCGGTCTTGTCTGTCCACCCCGCGGCGGCGAGGAGCTGCTTGGCCTTGGCCGGGTCGTACGGGTAACGCTTGACCTTGTCGGTGTAGGCCCAGCTCCCGGGTCGGAGCGGCCCCGTCGCGTCCCGCGCGAGCCCCATGACCACGCCGTCGATCAACTCCTGCTTGTTGATGGCGTGGGCGAAGGCCTGCCTCACCCGCTTGTCGGCGAAGCGCTTGTCCTTGAGGTTGAAGCCGAGGTACGTGTAGGCGTTGCCCGGATACTGGAACTTCTGGTAGTCCTTCTTGAAGGCGGGGTAGTCGGTCTGGCGAGCGTACTGGACAGCCGTGAGATCGGCCATGTCCACGCCCTTGGCCTTGAGCTCGAGGAAGATCGTCGCCTGGCTCGGAATGATGCGGTAGACGATCCGCCCGAGATACGGCCGCCCCGGGACGTAGTAGTCCTTGTTGGCCAGCAGCACCACCTTCTCCCCGCTCTTCCACTCGTGGAAGCGGTAGGGTCCGGTGCCGACGGGGTGCGCCGTGTTCTGTGGCGCCTCCCGCAGTTTGCCCTCCTCGACGTACTTCTCCAGCACGTGCTTGGGCAGGATGGATGTGCTCCAGCTTCCGAGCGCCTTGGCGAAGGGCTCCTTGTACGTGACCCGCACGGTGTAGGCGTCCGGCGCCGTGACGTCGTTGACGGGCTCGAAGTCATTCCGGTAGGCCGTCGGCGTCCTGGGATCCATGATGGCCTTGTAGGTGAAGAGCACGTCGTCGGCCGTGAAGGGCTTGCCGTCGTGCCACTTCACGTTCTTCCGCAGCTTGAAGGTCAGGGTCAGGCAGTCCTTGCTGAACTGCCAGGACTCGGCCATCGACGACACCCAGTTCAGGTCCTTGTCGGTCTGCACGAGCCCGTCGTAGATAAGCCCGCCGATCGCGTGCGAGGCGCCATCCGTCGTGATGTTCGGGATGAGCCCGGTGATGTCCCCGATCGAGGCCTGGACCAAGGTCTCGCCATGGGCGGGTTTCTCGTTCGCCGCCGGAGTCTCGTCGGCTGCGACCTCGACCTCCCCGACGTAGCTGCCGCCGAAGGCGAAGACCGCGGCCAGCGCGAGCAGGGTGGCTCCGCGCGCGGGGCGCATGCTACTTCTTCTCCGGTGCGGGCGCGGGCACCGCGGGCACCGCCGGCGCGGAAGCCGGCATGATCGTCGTCGAGCGCTTGTGGGCGAGCGCGGCCAGCGAGAACGACGTCACCAGAAAGGCCACGGCGACCACCGTCGTGATCTTGCCGAGGATGGTCGGGGTGCTCATCGAGCCGAAGACCGCCTGGCTGCCGCTGCCACCGAAGGCCGAGCCGATGTCGGCGCCCTTGCCGGCCTGGAGCAGCACCAGGCCGATGATGACGAGGCTCACGATCACGTGGATGATGACGAGCAAGGTGAACATGCGCGGGTCACTCCTTCGATGATCCGCCCCTCGAGGCGGACTTCTTCGCGATGGTGATGAAGCCTTGCGCCTGGAGCGAGGCGCCGCCCACGAGGGCGCCGTCGATGTCGGGCTGCTGCGTCAGCGCCGCCGCGTTGTCGGGCTTGACGCTGCCGCCGTAGAGGATGCGCAGGGACTGGGCGGTCTCCTTCGAGGCGAGCTCGGAGACGAGCCCGCGCAGGTAGCCGTGGACCTCCGCGGCCTGGGCGGGCGTGGCGTTGACACCGGTGCCGATGGCCCACACGGGCTCGTAGGCCAGGACGGAGCGTGCGATCTCGTCGGCCCCGAGGCCGGCCCACGCGGCGCGCAGCTGCCCCTCGACCACGGTGAAGGTCAGCCCCTGGCGCCGCTCCTCGGCGGTCTCGCCGACGCAGAGCAGCGGCTGAAGCCCGTGGCGAAGGGCCGCCGCGACTTTGCGGGCGATGTCGTCATCGGTCTCGCGGAAGAGGTGCCGGCGCTCCGAGTGCCCGAGGATGACGAAGCGGCAGCCCAGCTCGGCGAGCATGCCGGGCCCGATCTCGCCCGTGAAGGCGCCCGTGTCCTCCCAATGGCAGTTCTGGGCGCCCCAGCCGATGGGGGAGCCCGCCAGCACCTCCGCCACCGCGGGCAGCGCCGTGAACGGCGGACAGAGCGCCACTTCCACACCGCGCGGGCGCTTGAGCCCGTCGCGCACGCCCGAGGCCAGCTCCCGCGCCTCGGCGAGCCCGCCGTGCATCTTCCAGTTGCCGACGACGAGGGGCGTCCGCATCAGGGCGCCTCGTCGAGGGCGGCCACGCCGGGCAGCACGCGCCCCTCGAGGAACTCGAGGAAGGCGCCCCCGGCCGTCGAGATGTAGCCGATGCGGTCGATGACGCCCGCCTGCCGCACCGCCGCGATGGTGTCGCCGCCGCCGATGACGGAAAAGGCACCGCACCCTGAAACCGCGCGCGCGACACCGAGAGTGCCCGGCGCGAAGGGCGCCTTCTCGAAGACACCCATCGGCCCGTTCCAGACGACGGTCTTGGCGCCCTGGAGCGCGGCGCCGAACTGGGCCACGGTGAGCGGGCCGATGTCGAGGCCCATCAACTCGTCAGGGATCTCGCGCACGCCCACGGTCCGGATGCCGTCCGCGCTGTCGAGCGACGGCGCCACGACCACGTCCACCGGCAGCCGCACCCGCACGCCGAGGCTCCTGGCGCGCGCCAGGATGCCGCGCGCCTCCTCGAGCCGGGCGGCCTCGAGGAGCGAGCGGCCGACGCCGTGGCCCAGCGCCGCGAGAAAGGTGAAGGCCATGCCGCCGCCGATCAGGAGGGCATCCACTCGGGTCAGCAGGTGCTCGACCAGGGCGAGCTTGTCGGAGACCTTCGCCCCGCCTAGCACGGCTGCCACGGGTCGCTCGGGCCGCTCGAAGATCCGCCCCAGCGCCTCGAGCTCGCGCGCCATGAGCAGCCCGGCCGCGGCGGGCTGGAGGAAGCGCGTGATCCCCTCGGTCGAGGCGTGCGCCCGGTGCGCCGCCGCAAAGGCGTCGTCGACGTAGACGTCGGCAAGCGCGGCAAGCCGGCGAGCGAACTCCGGGTCGTTGGCCTCCTCGCCCGGGTGAAAGCGCAGGTTCTCGAGCAAGACCGTATCGCCCGGCTTGAGGGCGGCCGCGGCCGCCTCGACCTCGGGCCCGGCGCAGTCGGGCAGGAGCGGCACCGGCCGGCCGAGCAATTCATCGAGTCGCGCGGCCACCGGCGCGAGCGAGTAGCGCGGGTCGACCCGGCCCTTCGGGCGCCCCAAGTGCGAGGCGAGGATGACCGACGCCCCCGCCTTGAGGCAGTGCTCGATCGTGGGCACGACGGCGCGGATGCGCGTGTCCTCGCCGACGCGACCGTCCTCGAGCGGGACGTTGAGGTCCACCCTGAGGAAGACGCGTTTCCCCGCGAGGTCCAGTTGATCGACGCTGAGCTTGGGCAAGCTACCTTGGTCCGGCTACAGTGACTTCGACATGTACCGGATGAGATCCTTGACGCGGTTCGAGTAGCCCCACTCGTTGTCGTACCAGGCGAGGACCTTGACCATGGTGCCGTCGATCACCGCGGTGGACTGTAGATCCACGATGGACGAGTGCGGGTTGCCGTTGAAGTCCACCGAGACGAGCTGCTCGTCCGTGGCGTCGAGGATCCCGCGCAGCGCGCCCGTCGCGGCGGCGCGGAAGGCATCATTGACCCCCGCCGCCGTCGTCGGCTTCTCGAGATCAGCCGTCAGGTCCAGCACCGAGACATTGGCGGTCGGCACGCGGATCGCAATCCCGTCGAGCTTGCCCTTGAGCTCTGGCAACACGAGTCCCACGGCGGTCGCGGCGCCCGTCGTCGTCGGGATCATGCTGACGGCGCCCGCGCGCGCGCGGCGCAGATCCTTGTGCGGGAAGTCGTGGATGGGCTGGTCGTTGGTGTAGGAGTGCACGGTCGAGGCGAAGCCGCGCTTGATGCCGAAGTTGTCGAGAAGGACCTTCGCGACGGTGGCGAGGCAGTTGGTGGTGCACGAGGCGTTGGAGACCAGCTCGTGCTTGACCGGGTCGTACTTGTGCTCGTTGACGCCGAGCACAACGGTGATGTCGGGGTCCTTGGCCGGCGCCGTGATGATCACCTTCTTGGCGCCCGCCTGCAGGTGCTTGGTCGTCGTGGCTTTGTCGCGGAAGACACCCGTGGATTCGACAACGATGTCCACGCCCATCTCGCCCCATGGCAGGGTCGCCGGATCCTTCGCGGAGCAGACGCGCACCTCGCGCCCGTTGACGAAGATCGCCTCGCCCTTGTGCGTCACCTCGGCGTCGAGGATGCCGTGGACCGAGTCGTACTTCAGAAGGTGAGCGAGCGTCTTGGCGTCTGCCAGGTCATTGACCGCCACCACCTCGAGCTCCGGCGCCTGGAGCGCCGCGCGAAAGAACACCCGGCCGATGCGCCCAAACCCGTTGACCCCGACCCGCACACCCATGATGCGCTCCTTGGTGACGATTATTGAGGATTGGCGGCGACTTCCGCCTCACGAGAGCCCTGATTATAGGCGGCGGAAGTCGCCGCCGCAAGCCTCGCCAGCGACCAAGCCCGCAGGGCGACGAGAAGGGTCCAGTTGCGAGGCGGCGCCCGAAGGCTGCGGGCGAGGCGTAGTCCCTCTACGTTGAGCCCGCAGCCGAGGGCGCCAACGAAGCAAATGGGCCCTTATCGGCGGCCTGCGCTAGAGGGCCCGGGCGACGGTCAGGACACCGACGGCGGCCGCCCCTGCCCGGTAGAGGCTGCGGGCGCACTCCCCCGCCGTGGCGCCGGTGGTGAGCACGTCGTCCACGAGCACGACGTGGCGACCGGCGATCAGCTCGGGCCGGCGCACGGCGAAGGCGTCGCGGACATTCCGCCTGCGCGCCGCGGCGTCGAGATCGGTCTGGGGCTGGGTCGGCACGGCCCGCAGAAGGGCGTCGGCCACCATCGGCACGCCCCAGGCGCGCTCGAGGCGCCGGGCCAGGAGCAGCGCCTGGTCGTAGCCCCGCTCGCGCGCGCGGCGGGGGTGGAGCGGGACCGGCACGAGGGCGTCGGGAACGGCGCCCGGCAGCGCGGAGAGACCCAGCCCGGCGAGGAGGTCGCCCAGCGGAGTCGCCAGCCCGCGCCGTCCGCCGAACTTAAACGCGTGGATCGCCTCGCGCACGAGATCGCCGTAGAGCACGGCCGCGCGCGCGTACGCGAAGCGCGGCCGCCGGCTCCGGCAAGCACCGCAGAGCCCCTCGATACCGAGCGGGGCGCCGCAGCACCGGCACCACGGCGGCGCGATCCGCTCGAAGCCTTCCCAGCATGCGCCGCAAAGCGGGTCGCGCCGGCCAGCGCCGAGGATCCCATCGCAGACCGGGCAGAGCGGAGGGAAGACGAGGTCGAGGGCGGCGGTGACCCACTGCCGCCACGCCTCCGTCTCGCGGGGCGCTACGGGCGCGACGTGTTCCAGCCGCGGCATGCCGGGCACCGGTCGATCCAGCGCCCGTGCTCGGCCCCGCACGCGCTACAGCGGTAGGGCCAGTCGAACGCGCCGCTGAGCGTGAGCGCCCGCCGGTATTCCTCGAACGCCTCTGCCGTCTGTCCGCGACGCTCGAAGATCGCGCCGAGGACGGCGTGGAGCCCGGGCAGGTTCGGCTCCCGGACCTCCACCTTCTGAAACTGATCGGCGGCCTCGTCCAGCATGGCGAGCTCGAAATAGACGCGGCCGAGGGCGAAGGCCAGCGGCACGCTCTCCGGGGCGCGCGCGCTCGCAGCCTGGTAGAGCGCGATCATCCGTGTCGGGCGGCCCTCGATCCTGTACGCCTGCTCGAGGCGGGCCAGGAGCGGAAGCTCCGGATGGATCTCGACCGCCCGCTCCCACACGCGGAGGGCCTCCCGGGTGTCACCCGCCGCCCCGTGAGCGTCTCCTAGCGAAATGATGGCGGGCACGAAGTCGGACTGGGAGCGGAGCGCGTCGCGGAAGCGGGCGATGGCGGGCTGAACCTGGCCCTCCGCGAGAAGGGCCCGCCCGAGCTCGTACTGGATGCCGGCCAGCATCGCCTGTTCCGGGCGCCGCTCGCCCGAGCCGAGGGCGACGATCCGCTCCAGCGCGCCCAGCGCCCGCTGCCACTGCCCCTCGGCCACGGCAAGATCGCGCAGGGCGCGGAGCGCGGCCACGTGGTCGTGGTCGCGGGCCAGCAGGCGCTCGAGCAGGGCCGCGGCCTCCTCGGGGCGGCCCGTCCGCCGGAAGTCCTCCGCAGCTGCTAACACGAGCTCGGGCTGCTCCTCGCCCCGGAGCGCGTCCAGGTGGTGGGCCAGGGCCCCTTTGGCGTCGCCGCGCTCAAGCGCGAGCTCGCCCAGCCGCGCGTGCGCCTGCACGTGGCCGGGATCCCGCTTCAACAGCTCCTCGTAGATCTGGAGCGCCGCGTCGGCACGGCCAGACAGCTGGGCGTCGACTCCACGGCGGTAGACGTCGTCGAGGGACTCGGCGCGCCGGGCCTCGCGAGATCGCTGGTAGTCGCGGTAGGAGCGTCCGAGGTCGCGGACAAGACCGAGGAGCAGAGCCAGCACCGCGCCGGCGAGGAACGCGCCAACGACCAGCGCGGCCAGCGGGACCTCCCAGGCCCAATCGGCGGCGACGGCTATGCTGACGCGCGCGGTGTTCAGCGAGGCGAGGTACGCGACGACGGCGCCGAAACCGAGTGCGAGCAGGGCGCCGAAGCGAACGGACACGGCTTTAGGGCTCCCGGGCGGCGCTACCCGGCGGCGGGGCGCGCTTCTTCTTCGATGAGCCGCTGGCAGGCGATGCAGTAGCGGGCGAATGGCAGCGCTTCGAGGCGCTTGTCGGAGATGGCCTCCCCGCACCGTTCGCAGTCACCGAAGTCGCCGCCGTCGATCTTCTGCAGCGCGGAGTCGACCTCTTTCAGGACCCGGCGGTCGCCGTTGCTCAGCTCGAAGAGGAACTCGCGATTGTAGGACGTCGCGGCCTGGTCGCCGAGGTCCTTCGTGGAGTTGTCCTCGGGACCCTTGGCGTAGAGCACGGCCTTGCCCACTCCTTCGGAGAGCTGGCGATGCTTCTCCTCCAGCTTCTTCTTGAACTGGGCCAAGCGGTCCTTTCTCATCGCTGTCTCCTCCGCGACACGGCGGTCCGGGGCCGGAATTAGTGGCGAAGGCTACCACGCTCCCCAGCAGAAATCAATCGCCGGCGACCGCTCCCCGCTCCACGGTGAGGAGCGGCGCGTCGCCCCACAGGCGCTCGAGCGCGTAGAAGTGCCGCGTCACTCCAACGAAGACGTGCACGATGACGTCGACGTAGTCCAGCAGCAGCCACCCGCTCTCCGCGCTGCCCTCCTGGTGTCGCGGCCGCGTACCCGCGCCCTTGATCGCCATACGCACAGCCTCGACGATGGTGTTGGCCTGCGTCGTCGAGCGCGCGCTCGTGACGACGAAGAAGTCGGCGACCGTGGACAGGCCCCGGAGATCGAGGATGATCAGGTCCTCGGCGTTCTTGTCCAGAGCGGCGCGGGCCGCCAGGCGCGCGGTGGCTTCAGCGGAAAGGGGTGCCATCACGGTGCCGGCCGGTACAGGCGGTGCTCGCGGATGTAGGCGGCGACGGGCTCAGGCATCCGGTAGGCGAGGCTCCTGAGGTCACGCGCGCGGCGGCGCAGGTCCGAGCCCGAGATTGGCAGCGAGGCCGCGCGGTAGAGCACCGGGCCGGCCGCGCTGCCGAAGGCGGATAGTCCAAGCTCGTGGAGGACCTTCTGGGCCGCCGGCGCCTCGGGCTCGAAGTCGGCGCCCGTGCGCGGCACGACGACCAGACGCGCCAGGCGGGCGACCTCCCGCGGCTCCCGCCAGCTCAAGAGGTCGAGGAAGGTTTCCGAACCGATCAGCAGGTGGAGGTCGCCTTCACCCCGGAGCGCCTGGAGCGTGTCCACGGTGTAGGAAGGTCCCCGGCGGCGGAGCTCGACGTCCGAGACTGCGAAGCGCGGGTGCTCGCTGACGGCGAGCTCGGTCATCCGGTACCGATGCTCGGCCGACGCCAGCTCGGCCGCGGGCTTGTGGGGCGGCACAGCGGCCGGCACGAAGAGCACGCGGTCGAAGGCCAGGGCCTCGCAGATCTCGTCGGCGAGGAGCAGGTGTCCGAAGTGGATCGGGTTGAACGAGCCGCCGAAGACGCCGACCTTGGGCACCGGGGCCACTACTCCCGCACCTGGCCGTCACCCATCACGACGAACTTGGTTGTGGTCAGCTCGCGCACGCCGACCGGCCCGCGCGCGTGCAGCCGCGAGGTCGAGATGCCCATCTCGGCGCCCATGCCGAATTGCGAGCCGTCCACGAGGCGCGTCGAAGCGTTGACGAGGACTGCGGCGGCGTCCACCTCACGAGTGAAGCGGCGGCTGCTTCGGAGGTCGGACGTCACGATGGCCGCGGCCAGCCCGGAGCCGTGGCGCCGGATGTGCTGGATGGCCGCGTCCAGCCCGTCGACGACCCGGATCGCGACGATGTAGTCGAGGTACTCCGTGTCCCAGTCGGCGTCCGTCGCCGGCCGCGCGTCGGGCACGACAGCCCGCGTGCGGTCGTCCCCGCGCATCTCCACCCCGGCCTCGCGCATCCGTGCGGCGACCCGCGGCAGGAAGGTTGCAGCCACCGCCGCGTCCACGAGGAGGGTCTCCATCGCGTTGCACACGCTCACCCGTTGCGCCTTGGAGTTGACCGCGATGGCCGCGGCCATATCGAGGTCGGCGCCCGCATCCACGTAGACGTGGCACACACCTTTGTCATGCTTGAGGACCGGCACCGTCGCGCGCTCGGCGACCAGCCGCACGAACTCCTCGCCGCCGCGCGGGATGATGAGATCGACGAAGCGATCGAGCGTGAGCATGGCCATGACCGCGGCGCGGTCGGCGGTGTCCACGACCTGCACCGAATCCGCGGGCAAGCCCGCCTTCTCCACGGCCTTGCCGAGCACGTTGACGATGGCGGTGTTGGACGCGAGCGCCTCGCTGCCCCCGCGCAGCAGCACCGCGTTGCCGGACTTGAGGCAGAGGCCGGCGGCGTCCGCCGTCACGTTGGGGCGCGACTCGTAGATGAAACCGATGACGCCCAGCGGGACGCGGACGCGCGAGATCTCGATCCCGTTCGGCCGGCGCCAGGCCTCGACGGTCTCGCCCACTGGATCGGGCAGCGCGGCGACCTGGCGCAAGCCCGCCGCCATCTCTTCGATGCGCGCCTCGGAGAGCGTCAGCCTGTCGATGAAGGCCGAGGTGAGCCCGGCCGCCCGGCCGCGTTCGAGGTCGGCGCGGTTGGCTTCGAGCACGGGAGCGGTCTTCTCCTCGATCCCGCGGGCCATCTGGAGCAGCGCCTCGTTCTTTGCGCGGGTGGAGGCAAGGGCCAGCGCACGGGCCGCCTCCTTCGCCGCCCGCGCCTTCGCGGTCACGTGCGCCATCACGTCCATGTTCAGCATCCTCCCGGGCCGGAGAGCACCACCAGGTTGTCCCGATGGATGACCTCGGCGAGCCCCTTGTACCCGAGGGCCTTCTCGATCTCGGCCGTCTTCGCGCCGCGGATCTTCCTCAACTCGCCCGCGTCGTAGTTGACGAGCCCGCGCGCGAACTCCTGGCCGTCGGGCTCCGCCAGCGCCACGACCTCGCCGGCGCTGAACTCCCCCTGGACGTCCACCACGCCCGACGGCAGGAGGCTCTTACCCCTCTCAGTCAACGCCTTTCGCGCCCCGGCGTCAACGGTAAGCCGCCCCTGCGGCGGGACGGCGAACGCGATCCAGCGTTTGCGCGCCGCCAGCCTGTCGTTGCGGGGCAGGAAGTAGGTCCCCAGCGGTTCGCCCTTGAGCAGGCGGCCCAGCGTGCCGGGCTCGCGGCCGCTCGCGATCACCATGGGGATGCCGGAGGCGCCGGCCTTCTGGGCCGCCTCGAGCTTGGTGGCCATGCCGCCGACCGAGACCCGGCCGACCTCGTCGAAGCAGAGCCTACGGATCTCGTCGGTCACGGCTTCGACCGTCTCGATACGGCGCGCCGAGGAATCGCGCCGGGGGTCGCCCGTGTAGAGGCCGTCCACGTCCGTCAGCAGCACCAGCAGGTCGGCGTCGATGAGGTGGGCGACGAGGGCCGCCAGGTTGTCGTTGTCACCCACCTTGATCTCGTCCACGGCGACCGTGTCGTTCTCGTTGACGATTGGCAGCACACCGAAGTCGAGCAGCGCCAGCAGCGTGTTGCGGGCGTTCAAGTATCGGCCGCGGTCGCTGATGTCCTGAGAGGTCAGAAGCACCTGGCCGACCTTGATGCCGTGGCGCTTGAAGGCCTGCTCGTAGTGCCACATGAGCGCCGACTGCCCGACGGCCGCGGCCGCCTGCGTCTCCGGGATCGAGCGCGGGCGCCGCGACAGTCCCAGGCGGGCCGTCCCCGCGACGATGGCGCCCGAGGAGACCAGCACGACCTCGCGGCGCTCCGCGACGAGCGAGGCGATGTCTGCGGCCAGCGCCGTGATGCGCTTGCCGTCGAGCCCCTCGCCCGGGCTCGTGATCAGGCCGCTGCCGACCTTGACCACGAGACGCCGCGCCCGAGTCAGCCCTCGGCGGGCGCCCATATGTGGCTCGTCAGGATCTTGGCAATATCGCGCAGCAGCCCGTCGAGCCCCAGGCCCGTAACCGACGAGATGGCGTGGAAGGAGAGCCCCCCGGCCGCGCAGAAGGTCTCGAGCGCGCGGCGCCGCTCCTCTGTGCCGGGCAGCTCGGCCTTGCTCCCCGCTACGAGCTGGGGCCGCGCCGCCAGCTCCCCGGAGTACGCGGCGAGCTCGCCCTGGATGACGCGCCAGTCTTCGACCGGGTCGCGGCCGGAGCCCGGGTCGAGATCGACCAGGTGCACGAGGAGGCGCGTCCGCTCGGTGTGGCGCAGGAAGCGGTGGCCCAGCCCCTTGCCCTCGGCGGCCCCTTCGATGAGCCCCGGCAGGTCGGCAATGACGAAGGAGCGGTGCTCGTCAACCCGGACGATGCCCAAGCTCGGCTGGAGCGTGGTGAACGGGTAGTCCGCGATCTT
>ORMF012176797.1_pt1 | contig 24376 bp, 26 predicted proteins | sample 1779871 | NCBI WGS metagenome assembly ORMF01 (sample SAMEA104232316, study PRJEB22302) | groundwater metagenome | biome: forest; feature: aquifer; material: groundwater | place: USA | collected 2011-08-07 | depth 5.4 m | reverse complement strand
GTGGCCGACGTGGAAATGGGTTGATCTACGACGATGTGCTGAACATCACATGGACGTAATCGGGGATCGCAGGAGGTAACAATTTATGTCGAATCTATTGGCGCGGTTGTTCGCCTGTATTATTCTAATCTCAGTTCCATCCACTTTATTTGCCAGCTTGCTGCTGCAAGACAATTTCGTCCGTACAGGACAAACAGAAAGCCTGGTTGACCCGCTCGCGCATTTCGGCGGCGTCACAACAACCCAACAGTGGTCTGGCCTAATCGAGATTAGCGTTTCAGGCCAGGGGATCAATAACCCACCACAAGGATACCATGTTGACCCCTTCTGGGCATGGTACCCAAGTGATCCCAACACCGTCGTAGGAACGGGGCATCGGTTCCGACTTGCGTTTGACGGTTGTGCTGTTTCAGCCGTAGAGTGCCACGCGCCCGACATTGTATTGTTCATGACTTTCGTCGATGGAGTCGGCTTCGTTAGCCCACCAAACGTGCCGAGTCTGGACCCCATACCGTTACAGGAAGTAATGCCGATTCTTCAAGGGATCGTCCCGTATACTACGAGCCACGCGTACAGGTTTGTCGTAGACGTTGGACCAACATCTCGTTTTCTAACCCTTGGCGACGGCGACGGTGGGGTATGGGACAACTCAGGTGAATACGACATTCAGCTGTTTGGCGTGTCTGCTCGCCCCGTCCCAGAACCAGCCACGATGCTCCTTTTCGGCACTGGCTTAGCAATTTTTGCCGCATGGGGACGAAGAAAAACTGTCTGATACCACCGAACGCCCGCGCGGTTTTCCTCTTCCATCATCTCGCTGTAAGTTTTCCGCCGTAAATTATTAGCCCGCCCTTCTTCGCTTTTTCCCCCGGCCCAGGCCCCAGTGCGAATTTGCGCCGATCGTCCTAAATGACTTTTGGACTGTCGCCCGCCGTGCCTTGCGTCCGGTCTCGACACGTTCCAGGTCTTTCAAGTCGCTACTCCAGTTCGTCCCGTCTAATGAGCGGAGCACAATTCCCACGCCGTTGACCTTCACCGTCTTCGAGAGAATGTGCATGCCCATCATCTTCAAAATGCTCCGGCCCGCGGAAGGCTGAGCGCCAGTTGACCGCCGGCACCCATCTCCGCGAAGCCGAAGGCCCAGCCGCCGCGAAACGGCCAGTGGCTTCCCCGTCATTCACGTCGAGGAAGTTTAAAAACCCGGCCCGCTAACCTGGCCCAGACAGCGCCAGGAGGAGGTACGGCGCGGGAAAGAATAACCACGCCGTGCGGGCCGGGATCTTGAACGCGCATTGACGCGCGAAATTGTTTTGACAAAAACACTCATGCCGCATTTCTTTCAAAATCTGGCGCCTCAAGGTTGAGCCGTCGGCTTCCCTTGTTCACTAGCCCGGCCATGTAGGCTTGAAACGATCCAGCGTTGACTAGCTCGGTCCGCTCGTTGTGGTCCGGGAACTCAGCGCTATCCGGGTCGCAAAGAGCAACCCCCTGCTCGATCAGGAGCGCGTTGAGGTATCTCAGGTAAACTTTTGCCTCAATCTGCCAGAATGGTGGCGGTCCCAGTCCCGCGTAGTTTTCGGGAAGGCTGTTATTGGCGTGCCCGCGTGCGCTCTCGACGGTGTTGCTTAGCAGAACGATCAAATCGACGAGCTGCCGCGTCAGCGGCTCCAGGCTCGCGGCTATCGAAACGGCTTTCTGTCCGTCGCAGAAGGCGGCGGATGCCGAGACGGCTTTCTGGCATTCCTGCTGGTTCACTTCGAGGTCTGCCACTCGCTGCTCACAAGTTGCGATCGCGGTGTCCATGTCGCGCAGTTCGTCTTCAGCCTCGCGGGTCCGGCGCTGGGCGTCGGCGAGAATTTTCAACGCTTCGAGGTCGTCGTGTCCGTATGCCCTGTACGCGCAGCTTTCCCGCTGCGCTTTGGCTTCCGCGACGGCTCGGACAAACCCCTCCTTCTTTTTGCCCAGCTCGTCTAGGCGACGTTTTTCCTGTTGAAATTCTGCGGCCACTGCTTGAAGCCGCGCTTCCGCCCTCTGGAGTGGCGCCTGGCTCTCGCCGTTGTGCGCCTCGCCGCTTGCGTTGCCATTTTTCTTCGCCATTTCTTTGACCTCCCTTTTTTGTTTTTCAACTTTCGTCACCGGTTTCATCGACGCGCAATCTCATAGCTTCGAGTAAAAGCCTCGCACCGTCGCAGGCTTCGATGGGATCGTGAGCAAGGAATTCCTTCAGGCTGCCCTTGATCCATTCCTTGCCTGCCAAATCGGTTAGGATCGCTTCGCTGAACTGCAAGGCTTCACGGTCAATCGGCCCCTTCACTGTTAATGCTTTCATACAACCCCCTTTTCGTCGTTTTGGTCGTCACTTAGTCAACGATTTGAACCTGAGGCAAAAGTTCGCGCAGACTTTGGCTCGTAAGTCTGCCCGACGCGTACAACACGGCGAGCGAAGGATAACGCCTGGCCGCCGCTTTAAAAGCATTCGGATAATTTTCGGACGTGAAGCCGGGAAGCCCTGCGATGGAAATTTCTGCTCTTGTGTAGGCGTCTAGCTTTTCCGAAGCCGCTCTTTGCAGTTCGTCGGGATAGGGTCTCAAGGCTTCCGCCGCTTGCGAGAGCGTGATGAAGCCGTACGGGTCTCGCGGAAGATTGAACAAAACATTCGCGATCGCTATTACCGCGATCTCTTCGTGCACTGGCGGTGTCCATGCTGGCACGGTGATGTCGGCCTTAGATGGTGGCGGCTGAGTGCCCGTGACCATGATCGGCCCGAATGGGTCTTGTTCGAGTGCTCTCATTCTCGGATCATGCTGTGCGACGCGCTTCCGTGCTTCGCCCTCGTTGATTTTGAATTCCGACATGTAGCTTCGCACCCGGTTACCGAACTCTTTCACGTCCTCCGCGACTGCCGCCCGCGCTTCTTTGATGACTTCCCTGACCGCCTTGCTGTAGTCCTTTTCGTTTTGCTTCGACATGTGCTCGATGGCGGCAGCGTGAACCGCAGCGCCACCGTTCAGACCTCCATCGGCGTACTCTAAAATCTGAATGTTCTGATTCATATTATTTGCTCCTTTTCCTTGATTTTTATTTTCATTTAGCTCAAGGCCGTATAGTCGAAACTCGTTGTTGTTGCCGTCCTTAGCGTAAAGCAAACCTTGAGCGTTCTTTGCGAACAAACCCTCAATCGACCTCAAGTTAGTGACACTCGGAACATCGCATCCCAGAAAAGCAACCGCCTTCAAAACCCGCGGCCAAATTTTTCCCGTAGCCTCGTTTTTATATTGCCAGAAAATCTCAGCCGAAATCCTACGGTAAGATCCGGCCTTGATAAGACCCCCAAACCGCTTGGGAACATCGATTATCTCGGCGATTAACTTTTTTCCCTGTAGATAAATTCGCTTGACGTAACCAAGAGCCGGAGCGCCGAAGACTGCTCGGGCCTGCGCTTCATCTTCCTGGCCGTTCTGATGACCGGCTTTTATCGGCGGCTGAAACCCGACCTCATTGAACGCATCGACCATGCCTTGCAGGTCGCTTTCGCTGTAAAAATCTCCGTTCCAAGTTCCAGCGGAAAATATCTCAATCGGCGGCAGATTTACTGTCTCAAGCATCTAGCCCTCCCTTCAATTCACCGGTTTGATCGTCATGGACGACGCAAACCCCAATCCCTTCGTCATAGCTTTCAACTCTCAATCGTCGTTTTTCTCCCGTATTGCACCCCCCTTTCGTTACGCTTCTTGATTCGTATCAAGTTTGCCCCGACCCCTGATTACCCCCATCCCGCCGCTCTCATAAGCATCGAAAGTGTTGCCATGCACCGCTTGGCCACCGCCAGCCAATGCTCTACGCGGTCCCGAAGGCGTCTCATGGCCTCAATCATTGGTCAGAACCCCTTTCACGCTAAAAGGGTCGTTCGTCGTTTCTAGGCTCGTTTGCCCGCCCTGTGAAGAGGCTTTTAGCCCATCCCGAAGGGCTTGCAGATGTTCAGGACTGATCGTCTTGCGCCTTCTCGGCTTCAATATGGCCGCCACCTCCTCGAGCCGGGATACTGGGAAGCGGAACACCCGGGCCCCTCCATCATATTGGTGTAGCCGGATGTCTGGCCCGAGCCCGGCTACATTCGAGACCAAGCCCCGGCTAACGTAAGCGAGCAGGTCCAGTCCGCCGTACGGATAGATCAACGCGCCGCGCTGGCATAGGATCTCGACAAACCACCTGCCATCACCCCTAACGTGTCCGTTGCTCTCGGCCTTGTAGGACTCTTCCAAGTGACGACGATAGCGGTTCCCATCTGCCCATGGCCGCAGGTCTACGCACCCCATGAACCCGCAACGGAAGGAACCCGTGGCGTGCTGCGCGGTGGGACAAGAGCCTAAATCAGTTTCTTCTTTCATCTCCGTCATCCCTTGGTCCAATCCGCGATAACTCGCGTCACAGTGTCGTTGGACGGCCAACCGCTCCCGCTGGCGTCCTGAAAAACCCCCTCGCCATGAAAATTCCAATTGCTCATCGCCCTCTCGCCGATGTTCTTGTTCGCGTCGATCATCTCGCTGATGTCCGCTGTTCCGTCCTGCAGCATGTTCGCCAGCCGTGCGACCGCAGTTGAATAGTCGTCATGCTCGGAACTGTGGTGATCGATCTTCGCGCCACGCCAGACGAGCCCGAGAAATTGGTTCTGCAACTTGTCGCTATCGAGCAAGACAATCTGCCCGCTGTTCAGTCGCGGCCCGAAAGCCTCATAGCACTGGTGCGTGGTCAGTTCGCTCAGGTTGCAGGAGATACTGTGCTCGGCGAACGCGCTCGAAAACGTGTTGAAGGCGAAACGATCGAGCGTAAGGCTGGCGACGTGGTAGCGGTTGAGAATATCGGCGAAGCGCTTCACCGCCTTGAGCGGATCAAACGGCGCGCCGGCCTGCTGGTCCTGAACTAAATCAACGACGACCCGGCTCTCCTGGTCCAAGTGGCCGATGCTCAAAACGCTATCATCATTCGAGCCATCGGACATGTCGCAAGCCGCTGCGTAATCGATACCGGCGACGGGATGCCTCACCTTCACGCCCGTTGCGATCGCATTTAGAATACTCTCGGCTGCGAATGCGGCGCCCTGCGGTTGGCCACCGATGTTCAGGTGAAGCCGTCTGAAGAGATGAGATGGAAGCCGCCCGCGCTGCTGCTCGATGTACTCGTTGACCCCATCGACGAACACCAATGACGGGTTCGCCTTCTCCGCGTCCGTGGGCTTGCTGGCAAATTCAGGATCAGTGCAAAAGTCGCCAGCGTACCAAGAAAAATAGAACCGCCGATCCGTTCCCGCCTTGCCCCGCTGGCAATAATCGAACATGGGAATACCAGCACGGCGAAGCAGCGTATCGTAACTCTCAAAATACATCACCGCGTCTTGTCGGTGCGGGTCCAATTGTAGACCTTCGAGCAGACTGTAGTCGCGTTGAGTATGTATCTCGTTGATACCAAGGAAGAGGAACGATTTCCCGTGCTGGCCGAACGTGTCCCGCCCGGCGATGATACGCAGAAACCCCTTGCCGTCGCGCCGGAGTATTTCGCTCTTTTTGATGCTCAGCCGCTTTGACAGCTCAGGGTTCGCGCGCACCAGCTTCTTGGTCAAATCTAAGCACTCAGCACTCTGCTCGAGGTCGAAGCTGACTATCAAGCAGTCGTTGCCCAAAGGTGTCTTCCACGCGACCATGCGATGAAGTGCGGCGAGAAGCATGTCGGTCGTTTTCCAGCACTTCTTGCCGCGTCCCGTCAACGCCATGTTGTAACGCGGCCGCCCGTCCGGGTCGGTGGTGTCGATGGCGTCCGTCAAGATACGCTGGCGATACGGTTCGATAACACTCAAGAGTGGTTGTTCGTCTATCCAGCGGAGTCCGCCCAGGAACTTCAAGATAGGCACCTGCGGCTTGACGCTCGCCTTAGTCCAGGACTTTGTCGCGTTGTAAATTCTCCTGGTCATTGCTCCGACTCCTTGCCGTTCACCTTGTCCTGCGGTCCTGGCGCTGTACCGTTGCCATCCCCGTCGTGTTCTGGGTCTGCGATATCCCACGGCGCCAGCTCGGTGCCTTTGGCGATCCGCTTCAGCCCGAGCAGCGTCAGGTACTTCACCAAGCTATCCGCTAACTGCGTGCGCTCCCTGGCCACCGGTATCAACGAGCGCTTCCGTGCGTTAACGAGGCTCTTCTGTTGGATGATCCACACGTCAACGGAGCTGAGTATCAGCTTGGTTCGAACCGCTACGTCCACTATCTCAAGCTGCGAGGTGGACAGGTTCCCGCCCAGGTCCGCGACAATTTCGTCCCGCCACTTCACCAAGGCTTTACCAACGGTGTATCGGCGATCTATTGCCCGTCCACCTAGCTCCTTCACCGCTCTTTTAAGCGTGTACAGGCCGGACGATCGGTACTGCCGGCGGCCTTTTTGCGGCGTTGCTGCGGGCATGGTGCGAGGCGTCGATTTGTTTACGGGCTGTTGCTGTAATTCGTCCATGTCTTAATTCACTAATGGCGACGCGCGTTTATCGTCGGCGTTATCGGCGTTCAACGCCGGTGCGCGGTTGCCAGATTGCGCCGACGACGCGGCTCTTGCCACGGGTGCCTTGTCGCTCTTTTTTTCCACCTGTTTCATGAATCTCTCTAACGCCTCTAGGCTCATTCTCCTTTTTCCTTCGACTTTGAAGCTCGGCAGTGTTCCCCGCTGCATCATCCGGTTAGCTTCGCGTCGGGATATGTCCAGCCGTTCGGCTACTGTCTTAGGGCTAAGCCACTGCATACAATCATCCGTCAGTGAGTGAATGTTATGAATGTCGGGAATGTTTTCTCACTACCTTCCTTAAGACTTCAAAAAAAACATATGGGCGCTTCGAGAAAAGATTCACCTTATTCACTCACATTCACTTTTCACGCTCCGTAGCCGCCATTGCTGCGCCCTCTGTTTAGTTCCGCCCTTCACAATTCGCTTGCCGGCAAACTGCCGATCGCGCATCTGTTGCAGCATTTTCCCGAACCTGATTTTTTGGCTCCGCTCATTTTCTTTGCCCAAGTCAAGGTCAATCGGGTCGCCGTCCGCCGGCGCGACAAGGGTGTAAATATTGTTGACGCCGACTTCATCCTCGCCGTGCGCTTCAAACCACCGCGCGATTAGCGTCCGCCACGCTTCGCCCTCGGCGTCTGAGGCTTCATAAAGCTCGTCGAGGTTGTCGAGAAAGCCATCGAACCCAGCGTTGCCTAAGATGCCGCCGATGACCTTTGCCCAGCTTTCAAAACTGCCGAGCAATGTATTTCCCTCTGGCTTGCCCTTAATGATCCAATCTTGAATGAGCACGAGTGCGGCGAAGACTAGCTTCTCCCGTTCCTTCGCGACGTACCCGCGAAGATTCGGATGCTGAAAGCCTTCTCGAAGCCACGGTCGATCAATCTTGCTGTCGAGGCGGATTCTGACGGTTCGCCGCGTCATCTCGTTCGACAAAGCGGGATTGTTGCCGGTGGCGATCCAGGTCATCTTAACGGGAACCCGTACCATCGCGGTCTTTCCCAAAATTCGATCTTCAAAAACGAGACTGGTCAAGGCAGCGCTCAGTGCCGACGACTCTAGTCTGCGGCGAAGATTGTCGATGACCACCACGTCGTTGTGCGAGAGCAATTTTGCCATGATTCGCTTTCTCCACTCATCCTCGTCCCGGCCTTCCGTCATCGTTGCCGCGCTGTGGCCCAGGAATACGCTCGTCAAAACATCTGTGAGCAGTCCCGCCCCGGTGCCTGGCGATGGTTTTTCAATTAAATGTAACGGCGTCGGCCCGTCGATAAGTTCTCGCGCGAACGGAAGCAGGAGCAAGCCAACAGCGTGAGTCCGTTCCGGCTCTCCGGTGAACGGGAAGTCAACGAGCAAATCGGCGATGGTGTCCCGCGCATAGGCGGTGTCTTCCGTCACCGGCTTGTCTGGTATGCGAACATCGAAGCCCTCCGGCGGCTCGTAAAAAGTTCTTGATGCCGCGTCATAGCCGGGCTTGGTGCGCAGCGTCCCGTCTGCGGCGAAGATCGGCGAACGAACGACGCGGGTAATAATTGGAAACGGCGGCTCCGGCATTACGAGAATGTCGCGGACGACGTGCAGCGGCGGCAGTTCGGGAACCTGAAAACCCTTTTTCGTGACAAACCAGTCAATAATCTTCGCGAGTATGTGGCGCAGCGAGTTTTCGGAAAGTTGGCGGATGATCGTGGAGCCGTCGTCGCTCACTTGAACGCGGGAAAGCATATCGGCATGTCGGAACATGAAAGGCGGTTCATTCGCCGCGATTAGAACTTTTAACGTCGCGGCGCTTATTTCGGAGAGATTGCGATTGCCGGCGTTAAGCGTTGGTCGTTCTAGCTGCCCGTCTTCGGCTTTCGGTTCTCCCGCTCCTTCTTTCACCGTCGCCGAGCCGTTTCCGTTCGACCCCGCCACGGTCGTCTCGATCTCGGCTTCGAAAATTTCTTCAATCGCTCTGGCGGTCAACATCTAATTACCTCTGGCAAGTGCGCGACTAACCTTTCACGATATTCATCCGTCCACAGTGAGAACTCCGGCAACGGTTCGACTGGCGCGTGGGCGGTCAGCGCTTCGATGCTGCTTTTCGCTTCCAGAAAGTCCGCTGCGAACTCTGGCCGCTGCAAGTCCTCGTGAATGTCCGAAAGGATTCCCCATTCGCGATTTAGCAATTCGACAAGCTCGGCGTCGAGACTCTGTTCGGCACTGGCGATCTCCTGCGATAGTTCTCGGAGCAATGCCCCCACTTTTAGATGTTGATCGTTCAGCCATCTGGCGAGCATCGCCGCCACGCTCCGCTTGTGGGTGTCGATGGGCTTCGGCTTGTAGTCGTCCTCTAACCCTAAAATGGTGACGGCTTCGCGGAACCCTACGTGGTGGAGTCGTTCAATGAATCGAATCGCGTCACCGCCTTCATGGCATCCGTGGCAGTAAAAAAGATTTTTGTCCGGGTTGACGGTGAAGCTTGCTGTTTTTTCGGCGTGAAAAGGGCACAAGGCGCGGTACTCGCGCCCTCCGCGTCGCAATTTAACGCCAGCGCCTTCGATGATCTCGACGATGTTAAGCTCGTTCGTCATTCGTTTATTGATATGAATCAAGATCGCGCATCAGCGACCGCGTCCACACCGCCGGGCAAGCGGGAGTCTTGCAAGATTTTGAGGCCGACCCGCAGCGCTCGACGTGAAACTTCGCTGGGACGCAAGCTCAACTGCCTGGCAACCGTTGTGAGCGCCGTTTCATCGTCAACGCTCACGCGGATCGCGATGTACTTATCGAAATTTTTCTGTTTCTCGATCTTCATATTTGCTTAATACCACAGTTGTTGACATTGACGAAGTTTAGCGGTTAACTACAATCATGCACAAAAAGGCGAAACTGTTAACGCTCACGAACCCCGGCCAAGAAGTTGACCGCCGCGCGCAGCAATACCTGGAGAAGCACCGGACCGCCACTTACCTCGAAGCCTGTCAATCTGTCTTGAAAGCCGACCGCGATCTTTCGAAAAATTACTTCGACGATGAGCCGCGATTGAGAGACTTGCTTCTTATCGCCGACTTCCTGAACACCACAAAGGACAAAGAACTCCGCGAAGAGTTGGTAAGCGACATCCGCTCGTTTTTCGCGAAAACAAGTTCCCCTAGCCCGGCAACGGCGCTCTCGCAAAAACTCAACTCGATGAATTTCGGAGTTTATTTCGTTCCCGTTCTCAATCGAGAAACCATGACCGTCGGTCATTTCTCTAGTCGCTTGATTGCCGTGGACCCCTCAGAGCGCGCCCGAATGTATGCCATCCTCGCCTCAGCCATTCAGCGGAGCGATTTTCACCGACTGCGGCAGTGCCCGACTTGCAAGGATTTCATCGTCGCCCTCGATCACCGCGTGAGCTACTGCGACAAGCCGAAATGCAAAAAGGAAGCCCGTAAAGAACAAGCTAAATTAGGAATGCGGAAGAAAAGAGCGAACGAAAAACAACAAGCGCCGAAGCCTACGGAAACGCCACTTGCGCGCTTCTTGGAATTTATGAGATTTCAAGCCAAGCCGAATCCAACGGAAGCCGAATTGCAAGCAATGCGCCCTGTCTGGAAAAGCCTTGGCGGCGTCGGCGAAGGAAGAAAGCTGATTAACGCATGGGAACGAAAGCGCAGCGTCAATAGCGCCAGTGGGGCATGGAAAATTAAAACGATATGGTTCAGGGACCTAACCGACGCGCAACGGGAGATATTTTCGAGCTAATTATTGCGCCGAAGCGACGGAGAAAATCCCGCCGGTGAATTTCCCTGTAACCAGCCGTTCTAGTCTGAACACGCCGTTTACACAGAGGTGAATGTTTCGGCGTTTTTTTGCTTCGCCGATTTGTTAACACGGCGTCCCAGGGGAAAAACGCCGGTAACGCTTAGCCCCCACTCGCAAGCTCCCGCCGCTGCGCTCTTTTTTCGCGTTGCGTTATCGGCGTTTCGACACAGCGAAAAGCCGATAACAATTTTTCTATATTTTGTGCAAAAACTCCGATAACACTTTTTCCTGTTAACACGTCGTTAACAATTTTGATGTCCAACATGTCCAAAGTGTCCCGCATGCGCACTCGACGCGATTGACTGAAAGCCGAAAAAAAACGGGAGCTTCCGAAGAAACTCCCGTCTTTCGCTGACTTGCGATTTTTGCCCGCGCTCGCCTTTCACGCCGATAACACGGGTTCAAATCCCGTCGGGGACACCATCTTTTCTCGGTAGTTAGGCCGCTCGTCTCAATAGGTTTCGGGAAAGGTTCCGGTTCCGTTTAACCGTAGCGGCAGTAGCAGGAGAAGAAAAGGTGTTAGGAGCCTTTTCCGTCCTGCTTTACGCGCTTGTTTCTGCTATAAGCGAAACTGGAAACCGGTTGTGTCAGACCAGGAAACAGTTAAAGAAACGCTTAAGGAAATTATCTGTTCAGGGCCCTATGCCCTAGATGCCGAAGATATCCTGCGAAAAGAGTTGAGTGCTGAAGATTTCTCAGACCAGGATTTTTCAACTGTAATCAACTTTGCGAAGAAGTACTCCTCATGCCACGTGAAGTGGATAGATGCTTATGCGAATAGGTTATGCGAGATTCCGTCAGACTTTCTGCACCTAATCAAGAAATGCCCAACGGGGGCACGCGCGATGATAAGACTTTGCATAAACTAAGGATTGATCCATTCAGGTGATGCAACCCCGCAAGCTCGCGCCACCTGTGCAACACGCCGTCACTAGCTCGCAGTATCGTGCTTACGTCGTCGCTTTCTCCGGATCTGAAAAGCGCCGCTGGGAGGTGGGGCGCTTTGCCTCGAAGTGACGCAACCGCAGCCCCGGTGGGAGAAGAAAAGGTGTCAGGAACCTTTTCCGTCCCCGGGGTGGACGCGATGATGTCGAGGCAAGGCAATGCTAACAATAGCACCGTGATAGCACCTAGCAAAAATCCACCAGCGTTTCCCTGTCAACAATAAAAAGCCAACGGCAGACTTGACACCTTTTCTGACACCTTTTCCTTTTCTTTCACCTTTTCCTTTCACCTTTTCCTTTTCCTTTTTGACACCTTTTTTTTCGCGCGATGGTGATTTGACCGTCGTTGCTCTGAACAAGAAATTATTCCCGCGTTAGTAAATGTCGTGTTACTCAAAAACTTTTGCCGGAAAGACACCATCCGCAGGTCTCTCGTGAAGCCAAGGCAGACGCAGCGTGTTTCCATATATTGTTTTTTCGATTTTTTTGACTAGTTCGATACAAGAATCCACAGCATGCGCCATCTCCGTAAAAGGCACTTCGTAAAATGACGGGCCGTCAGACGACAAAGCAACCTTTAGCTCGCGTCCTGGCGACGTGTGAGTAAATCGGTCTCTCATTATTTTTGTTCGTTCAACCACATACTTCAACTCAGGACAATTATGCTCATCTAATGGCGGGTGCTGAAGTCCTAAGATGATTTTGGGATACTGAAGGGCCTTAGCACGCAGACTCAAGAATTGAGGTCTATTTCTCTTGGCATCCCAGTCAAGCAGCAAAGATTCCATATCGTCGTCTATTTTCCCTTCGTGGGAAGCCAAATAATCGTAGGCTAAACCATTTAGATAGGCTTCGACAAAGCGGAAGGCGGTAAGTAGGGTAGCTCGGCTGAGTGCCCCACTGGTCGTAGTAGTCGGCTTGTCATTTTGCTTTTTGGTCAATACGTGCACAAATTCAAACGCCTGATTATACAACGCGCACATTTCTTCAAAAACAAGAGCCTCTAGCCAAATCCAGGAAAATTCACCGGGTTTTGTCCGAAAGGTGCCAGGGTCAATAAAAATCATCGCATGGGCCGGTAAGGTGTCGAAGATCGGCCAATTTTTCCCGTAACGGGAACACATCTCACTAAGCCACATCTTATTCATCTGCGGCAGAACATCAGCCGGCATCGCTTCAATTTTATCGAGGAGTTTCACGAGGACCGAATTAGGCACACGTACACCGAAATCCCTGCGGACGTCAGCAATTTCTTTCTCAAGTTTCTGAATAATGGGATGAAGCTCATGTTTATTCAGGTCGTTGAATCTCTGTTTCTCCCGTTCAAATCGATCTCTATCAGTCACCGTAAGCATATTGCCAATCACACAAAGAGCCGTATATTCTCTATGCAGACGATGAACTTTTTTTCGGAGTTTTTGGACGGCGAATTCTACTGCCATAACCCTTCTCCTGATTGAACCTATTCGCGTGAATCAAACGGTTCCCGTAAATGCAATCATAACCCCTCGCCGTTGTCACGCTAAAATTTTAGTTGTGCATTGTTCGCCTTTTGTCCGTGCACTAGACGCGACAAGCCCCAAGAACCCCGAATCTCCTCGCTTGCGGGTGCCGTCGCTCAAGCTCCGACCCCACGCGCTCCTCGATATATACGGGCGCTGTTTGGAAGCCGCGCTTCCGAATTTAAGTCGTCTTGAACTGGATAAGTCACGAACGGCGGCGGCGCTTTAAACTGCTCATCAAGGGTGCATGGTTGCCGTAATACCTCTGTGCTACGCTACACCTCATGAAATGCTGCTATCGTTTTCGCATAAACGGGACCCTCAGAATCGCTGAACAAAACCCTATAACGGTTCGTCATATGACGTTTGAATTTGAAACGGAGAATAGGACCGCGACATTTGTTAAAATCACGACCCGAATTGGAAAAGACGAATGGCCGCTGTATCAGCGAAACAATTCTGCCGACGCTAAGTTTACCCTCAATTTACGAAATCACCGCATCCATTTTGTTGCAATGGAGGTTCGCGGCTTGGAGGCGATTCTTTCCCTTTTTGGGGTGACTAGCATCGATACTGAAGACTGGGAGATTCAGTATATTCCCGAAAACGACGACGAATCTAAATCCCTGCCAATCACAAAATTTAGCCAACGGACTGAGAAGATTGCCCCTGCCATAGATATTCCCTTAGGTCATGAGATATTGTCGAACGCTGTGGCGGCTTCCGTCCACGCCGAGTTAAGCAATCTCAGCTTTCCCTTATCGTTCTTTCGAAAGGGAAGAATTTCCATGCTGGAGGGCCGTTTTATCAGAGCATATTACGATTTTTATTTCGTCCTGGAGACGTTGTATGGAAACGGGAAATACAACAACGCTGCCGTCAAAGCAGAATTCAAAAATTCGCCGATCCTCCGAGCGGCGGCGAAAGACGCTCTGGATTTTGCGGAGAAAAATTACTCATCACAGGAAACCCGCAAGGCGTTTGTCGAACGATTTCAAAACCTCACGGAAGATTCGCTGCTCGAATACATGGTGGACAAGAGAGGATTCTTGCATCATCATACTGCGCGACGGCGAGGAATTTGGCATCCAGCGCAGGAAGAAGACTGGGAGATCGATGCAATCCTTATCCAAGGTATTGCCCTGAATGTCCTGGGCCAGGAACTCGAAAAGCTGTATGCAACCGGCCCTGTACAGGCAGATTGCATTCAAGCACGCGATCAACGCTAGAACTGTCCGCCTTCTGTCCGCGAATAGCCACAGACGCACGTCTACAGCCAATAACGGCTCTTTCGTCGACGCGGAATTTCAGGGGAGAAGAAAAGGTGTCAGGAGCCTTTCCCGTCCCCGGTAAAAAAACGTTCCGGAACCGTCCCGGTTTTGGCGGGATTTGAAGGGTAAAAGGCGAGACTTTGAGGGATGGGCGCGACACCGCCAAACAAACAAAAAGCGCCGCAACCGTCTAGGGTTACTGGCGCTTTCACTTCTCGCCCTTTTTTACCGGCTTTGGTTCAAATCCCGTCGGGGACGCCAACCTTTCTTTGAGATGCCCGATGGGCGCTTTTTCGGTCGTGCTGCCGAATTCCTTCCGCTAATGAAAATCTCGGCTCGTTACTGAGGCCGGCTTAAGCCGGGCTCGCGGCTCCCAGAGTTCTTCGGCGACCAGATGAACAACGTTGTCCTCCACTTGCAGCTTGCCCGTGATGCCGAGGAAGCTCACTGTCTTCGCCAGCACAGCATAGCGTTGAAAAACGCTCTCCCATATCACCACGTTTACGAAACCAGTTTCGTCTTCCAATGTCATGAATACCACCCCGCCGGCGGTGCCGGGACGTTGGCTGGAAACGTCCGGCTTGTTCCCTTCAACGTAGGCTCTCAGTAGCGCGTCGCCGTCGTCGCGGATGTACTTTTCCCGTAATGCTCCTGAATCATGGCGATGCTCGTTCCGGTCTGCTCTGCTATCCACTTCTGATTGCAGCCTATCGTCCGCGCGACGCTGATGAACGTATGGCGCACGTTGTAGAACGTACGCTTGCGAATTTTCAGCACGCGCAATACAGATTGAAAGCCACGGGCAAATTCTGACTGGTCATTGATGGCAGCTTTCCAAGTTGGGCTTGCCATCGGTTGGCGTACCAGGGATGACTCTCCAAAATCGTTTTTACCGTTTCGATTGTATACGCGCTCTCCCGGCGAAGGATTTGTAAAGTTATCGAACCGCTCAGCAGTGGCCGGGGATGTTCCAGGCATCGGCGGTACTGGAGCGGGCGATAGCGGCGGTTAGCACCACCGCGAGCGAGCCGATTAACCTTGTCATAAGTCCATCTTAACGTATACTGTCTGCTCAAAATGGCGAACGGAAGCTGCTTTTCTTTGTCCGACTCGCTATCGAGCTTCTGATAGCTGGCTCGTAAGCGGCTGATGGAGCCGGTTGTCAGTTATTCGCGTCGGGCTCCAAAAGGCAAATTCCTATCAGCACACAACCGTTTTCCGTCCCGGGAGGGCGCTACGAAGCCGATTGAACTGGATGTGGTGGTGGAGGTTCCGCGCGGCAGCTTTCTCAAGCGCGGGTCCACGGGCCGGGTCGACTTCATCTCGCCGCTGCCGTGCCCGTTCAACTACGGCTCGGTGCCGCAGTACCTGGGCCTGGAGGGCGATCTGCTGGACGCGGTGGTGCTGGGCCCGCGATTGCCGTTCGGCAGTCATGTGCGGGTGAAAGCGTGGGGCGCCGTGACCCTTACCGACCGCGGGATGAGCGACGACAAGCTCATTTGCAGCAGCCGGCCGCTGGACCCCGCAGAACGCCGCAGGGTGCTTCGCTTTTTCCACTTCTATGCGAAGTGCAAAGGTCTGCTCAATCTCTGGCGCCGCCGCCCGGGGCGCAATGCCTGCGACGGCTGGTGCGAGGCGGAACAGGCGATCGCGCGCGCCCGCCCGCGAACGGGAACGTGGCAAGGGCCGCCGGTTGAATTCTGAAAGCCGGTGCCAGCCTATCATTACCACGAGATCCGGCTTTGCAGGGAATGGCTTAATGACAAACAGCAGCGCCCGTCACGATTCAAGAACTTCTCATCTCAACCCTTGCGCAATCCCCGACGCGTTGGCGAAGCTCCTCATTGACAAAGGCATCATCACGCAACAGGAATTCATGGCCAAGCTCTCAGCAGAGAGAAGGTTTGCAAAAGGTTTTTGGTGCTGCGGAAAGAGTGGGCGAAAATCAACAGTTGAACTCAAACAGAGCAGCTTGAGAACCACGGCAACAAAATTATGGATAGCCAACTTTCAATTGACGCGACCGTCCAATTGAACAACGGGTTAGGCATGCCCCCCCTGGGCCTCGGCGTTTGGCAAATGTCGGAGGGCGTGGAGACGGAACAGTCGGTCTTATGGGCGCTGGAGGCCGGCTACCGGCTTATCGACACCGCTAAGATCTACGGCAATGAAGCCGGCGTCGGCAACGCCGTCCGAAAAAGCGGCATCGCCAGAGAAGAAATCTTTGTGACAACCAAACTATGGCCCACCGACTTTTTCAGAGTGAGAGCCGCGTTCCAAAAAAGCCTGGACAAGCTGGGACTCGCTTACATCGATCTTTATTTGATCCACTGGCCCATGCCGTTAGTGAAAAGCCGCCTATGGAAAGATTTTGAAAAAATCTACGCGGAAGGGCTGGTTCGGGCCATGGGTGTCAGCAACTATAGCGTCGAGCATCTGGAAGGTATGGCATCGACCGCTGATATCCCTCCCGCCGTGAATCAAGTGCGCTTTCATCCCTTTTCATACAAGAAGAAGTTGCTTGATTATTGTAAGTCGAAGGATATTGTTCTCGAAGCCTATAGCCCGCTGGCAAGAGGCAAGAAATTCCGCGATCCGGTAATTGCCGGGATCGCCAGAAAGTACGCCAAGACGCCGGCCCAAATCATGATCCGGTGGTCTCTCCAGCACGGTCTCATTCCGATTCCGAAGTCGAGTCGCAGAGAAAGAATTATTGAAAACGGCGCGGTTTTCGATTTTCAAATCGAAGATAACGATATGAAGCTTCTGGACAATTTACGCTAGTCCGAAACAGGCTGTCGAAAAAGGCTCACCGGCTTCGCCGATTGCCCTGAGCGCGTCGAAGGGACGCGAAGGCGCAAAGTGACGCTCCGTGTCATTTCGACCAATTCGATCATACTCAGGGCAAGCTCGGGGAGAAATCCTTGTTTCGAGCAACGCGAGAAATCTTCTTCTTGGATCCCTCGCATTCGCTCGGGATGACGGGCCGAGGGCACGTCACTTGGCGCGCTTTGCGTCCCTTCGGCGTAGCTCAGGACATGCTTTGTGCGAGGTATTCTTTTTCGATTCCGCAATCAGAATTCACCCGACATCTCCATATATCTTTTCCACCTCGATACATTGCTGTCGTAGCCGTAGTAGCGGATCAGCAAAAGCCAAGCGCGGTCAGAGCCAGAGCGAAGCTGTTGATCGGGTCGTAAATCAACAGGGATGGCAACATACTATCCTGGATTTAGGAGTTGGAACGGTGCGTCGTACCGCGACTGACCCGGATTCCATCGAGACACCACGCCCGCATCGCCGGATTGGAACGTGTTCCTGTCCTTCGCCCGGTCGGCCTGAAATCCCGAGTTGTCTATTCCTGATTGAAGACCTGGTCGGGACGCGACGGCAAGTAGCCACGGAGCTCATCGACTGCTGTCCGCTCGGACAGGGGGTAGTCGCAGAGGTAGGCAGCCCGCGCCAGGAGGTGTGTCGCCGTAGGCGCGGTAAGCAATTGAAAAAAGACGGCGAGGACCCCGCGCATCCAGATGCCTTGGTCGGTCCCGGCAAAGTGCACTATGGCCGCCAGAACCACCAGGATCACGCCGAGCGTCCCGGCCTTCCCTGCCGCGTGCATGCGGCAGAAGACGTCGGGAAAGCGCACCACCCCCCCACCCGCCAGCACGATGAGGAACGTGCCTAAGAGACACAGCGCGGCGACGAGAATCTCACTGGGGGTTGGCATCAGAACATCCGCCCCTTCTCCAAGAACTTGGCGATGGCGGCCGAGCCGAGGAACCCCACCAGCATCAGGATCCACACGGCGTCGAAGTACAGGACCGAGTTCCACCGGATGCAGAATATACAAATGATACAGATAAAGATCATCGCCAGGCTGTCGAAGGCCACGGCCCGGTCGGCCGCATTAGGGCCGATGAACATCCGGTACAGACACAGGATGCCGCTGGCCAGCTGAGCCACCAGACAGAGCATGAGAACGGTCGAGAGAAAGGGGCTCATGATCGTCCCTCCCGAGTGAAACGCAGGATGTGGGCCTCCAGGGCATCCTTGGTGCCCTGCCGCAGCGCATCCAGGTCATCTCCCACATCAATGGCATGGATAACGATGACCTTCCGGTCGTCGGAGATGTGTACCGAGATGGTCCCCGGAGTCAACGTGATGGAGTTAGCGAAGCTGGTGATCTCGAAATCCGTGATCGCGCTCAGCGGTACCGCGACGAATCCAGGTTTGAGCTTGGCCGACGGGGAAAGCACCAGCTTCGCCACCTGGTAATTCGCCAGAGTCAGCTCTTTCATGAACTGGAAGAAGTAGATTACGGCGTAAAAGACGCGACGCAACATCAACGTGTCTCCTCGGCGCGCGCCACGACGTTAGCGAAAGGGCGGGAAAGTTCGGCGACGCGGTTCTGTTTCGCGGTCAGGACGACCCGGATGTATTCCTCCGGCTTGGTGAGCGTTTCCGCGGCCCGCGTGGCTAGTCCGAGAAACGGCTGCGCGAACATACCCATCACAATGGTAAAGGCGACCAGGACCGCCGTGGGCCCCATCATCCCGCGATATCCAGCCGGAGGCGTGTTGGACCGGGGCTCGCCCCAGAACGCATAGGACCAAATCTTGCTCATGGAGTACAGCGTGAGAAAGCTGGTGATAACGGCCACGAAGACCACCACGTAGTTCCCGCCCGCCAGGCCCGCCTGGGCCAAGACCAACTTGCTGAGAAACCCGGAGAAAGGCGGCATCCCGGCCAGCGAGAATGCCGCAACGATGAAGAGCCCGCCCACACCGGGCGCTAGGTCGATGATGCCGCCCATCTCTTTGAGGTTTTGAGAGCCGCTCACGCGCTCGGCGATCCCCCCGACAAGGAACAGGCAAGACTTCACCACGATGTGGTGCACAACGTAGAAGATCGTCCCAGCCACGGCGAGTTGAACCACCCGAGGGTCCGGACTCCCCGCCAAGCCGATCCCCATCACCATGTACCCGACCTGGCTGATGATATGCCATGAGAGAATGCGCCGGATGTCCCAGCGGCACATGGCCCCGAGCACACCCAGGAGCATGGTGAGACCAGACAAGAATAACAAAACGTCCAAAGCGAACTGATGGCCCTCTTGCCGGAAGCAGAGCACAAAGAGGCGAAGCAGCGAGTAGACGCCCACCTTGGTCAGGATGCCGGCAAAGTAGCCGTTGATCCCGGGCGGCACCACTGGGTACGAGTCCGGCAACCAGTAGATCAAGGGGAAGATGGCTGCCTTCAGGGCAAAAACCAGCAGGAGGAGCATGGAGGCCGCGGTGACCATGCCGGCACGCTGCCCGGTGATCTCCGCTGTGCGCACCGCGAGGTCGGCCATGTTCAGCGTCCCCACGGTTGCGTACACCACGCCGCAGCCGACCACGAAGAGGGTCGAGCCGATACTATTGATGGCGATGTACTTCAGGGCCTGCCGGACCTGGGGCGGGCTGGCCCCGACCATCATCATTCCGTAGGAGGCCATGAGCATGACTTCGTAGGCCACGAACAGGTTGAAAACGTCCCCCGTGATAAACGACCAGTTGACCCCGAGGACCATGGCCTGCATCAAGGGATAGAAAAAATAACGCTGCTGCTGCTCCGTCACTGTCCAAAAGGAATAGATTTGCACCAGCATCCCGAGTCCGGACGAGAGACAGAGCATGATGCAGGTGAGGCGGTCGGCGACGAACGCGATGCCCCAGGGGGCCATCCACCCCCCGATGATCACCACCTGGACGCCGTTGGCGTCCACGTAGAACAGGAGCCACGACACCCAGATCGTCAGACACAGGCTGGAGAGCAGCGCGCAGGCCTTCTCCAGGCGAAAATGGCCGTTCAGAAGCGCCAGAACCAGCGCCGTGAAGAACGGGATCAAGATGGCGAGGCTCAGGCTGTTCATCGGCGCTCGCCCTCACGCTGCGGCCCGGACCTGTCCGTCGGTCTGCCCTCGCCCGGCACCTGCAAGGGTAATCCGTTATGCAGTTGGCCGCTCCCGTCACTAGGAGGGTAAGCCGTCGCGGAAACGCTCCGCATCTCGCCCGCCTGGGTGAAATCGTCATCGACAGGCAACTCTTCGGGGTTATCGGTTCCGTAATCGCGGTACACACGGTAACAGATGGTGAGCATAAGGGCGCTCACGGCAAAGCTAATGACGATGGCCGTCAGGACAATGTCGGGGGGCAAGGGGTCCATGAGGCCCACCGCCGTCTTCGGATCCGTCCCGACGAACGGAGCGCCGCTTTCCCGAGTGTACCCCCCGATGGTGATCAGCAGGAGGTTTGTGGCGTTCGAGTACAGACCGAAGCCCATGACCACTCGGAGCATGTTCGGGCGCAGAATGAGATAGGTGCCGGCGGCAAAGAGCACCCCAATGACCACCGCCATCGGCAGTTCCATCAGCCTCCCTCCTGGGCCAGTTCGACGAAGATGGTCATCAGCGTTCCCAGCACGATGAGATATACCCCAAGATCGAAGAAGGTCGCCGAGGGTAGCTCGTAGAGACCGATCGCGGGCAAGTCGAAATGCCAGATGGCGTGCTGCATGTACGGTCGCCCCAAGAGGAACGGCACGGTCCCCGTTACGACAGAGACCATCAGGCCGAGGATCGATATTTTCCACCAAGGGAACCGCGCCGCGCGGGTCGTGCCGAAAGCCAACAAGTACATTGCCCCTGCCGCCCCCGCCATGACACCGGCAATAAACCCTCCACCCGGCATATTGTGTCCCTGCATGAAGATCACGATGGAGACCCACACCGTGAGCGGGATAGCGAAACGAGCCACCGTGCGGAGAATCAAGTTGCCGTTCATGCTGATTTCCTCCGGGCGCGCAACAGGCCGTATACCAGCAGGCCGACCAGAACCAGAACGGTGATCTCCCCGTTGGTGTCCATGGCTCGAAAATCTACGATGATGACGTTCACCGCGTTTGACCCGCCCGCCTGGGCCATGGAGCGGGTCAGGTAATCCGCAGCCAGGTTATTCACTTCGCGGAACTGTGGGCTCATGCTCAGCATGATGAAGCTGAACATAAAGAAGCCCACGGCGACCGAAATGGCCACGTTGATGAGGCGCCGCAGGGGCCGTAGCCCATCCGGCCGGAAGACCGGCATATAGTACAGAACCAGGAGCAGGAAAATCGTCGAAACGGTTTCGATCAGGATCTGTGTGAGCAGGATATCCGGCGACCGGTAGACCACAAAGAGGAGCGCGGTGAGGAACCCATTCGAGGTGAGCGCAATGGCCGCTCCGATTCGCGAGTTGGACCGAGCCACCAGGATGGCCGTGAAGCCTAGCATCCCGCACAGGGTGAGCCCGTACCAGCTCATCTCCTGGAGGTCGATGGGCACCTGGAGTAGCGAAATCCCCGCCCGCTGCAGAGCGAGGCCGCAGAGCCCGACGGCGAAGACCAGCGAGCCGGCGAGATACCAGCGGAGGGAGCCGCTCTGCCACCGGACGCTGAAGGCCACCGCCGCGCTCGTGACCGCATTCATGAATCCGTCCCAAGCGGCCTGCATGGTCGGAATCGCGCCGAACGCCTCACGGATCTGCATGAGGGCAGAGCGCCCAATGTACATCGCGATCCCCAAACCGAATGTGAGGATCGACAGGAGGATCGGATCCAAATGAGTCGGGACCAGAGACAGGTGCAGCTCCGCCCCGGGCGCCGACGAAAAGTGGCCCACCAACTCGCCGGTGACCGGCGCGAAGAGACCGAATGCCACGGCGAGACCTGCCAGGACGGCCGCTGGAAGCCAGAGTCCCGGCGCGGCCTCGTGGGCGCGATGTGCCTGCGGTGTCGGCTCACCCAGGAAGACGCCGAAGACGATTCGGCAGGCGACAGCAAACAGCAAGGCATTGGCCAGTACCGACAGGGCCAGGATCAGCCACGACGGAACCCAACCGGTCAGCGGCGTGCCGGACAGCAACTGGGCGTAGAGCACCTCCTTCGCGAAAAATCCGAAGGACGGCCACACCCCTCCCAGTGACAGGGCCGCCAGGACACACACCGCGAAGGTGATCGGCAAGTGCCGCCGCAGCCCGCCGAGTTGTCGGATGTCCCGCGTATGCGTGGCGTGCTCCACGATCCCGACTACGAGGAACAGCGCCCCTTTGTACGTGGCGTGGGAAAGCATTTGCAGGGCGTCCTGCCCCGCTGCGCCAAGGCCGTAGAGCATGGTGATGAGACCCAGCGTGGCCACCGTGGTTTTGGCCAGAATGCCCTTGAGGTCCATGTCCAAAAACGCCTCCACAGCGCCCAGTAAAAAAGTCGCCAGGCCGATGGGCACCAGGATGGCCCCCCAGGCGGCCGAGTCGCCGAAGATCGGGAGAAAACGTCCCAGCAGGAAGATACCGGCTTTCACCATGGTGGCGGCGTGGAGATACGTGGAGACCGGCGTGGGTGCCACCATGGCTGCAGGCAACCAGAAGTGGAACGGCCACTGGGCCGACTTCGTCATGGCCCCGACGAACACCAATAGGACAGCGGGTAGGAAGAGCGGTGACGCGGCCAGCCGCTCCCGAAGGGCGGCCTGCCCCGTTAGGGCGTGGAGGCTGAAGCTCTCCGTCGTGATCCCCACGATGAGGAACCCGATCATCATCATGAGGCCGCCCAGGGCCGTGATGAGCAGCGCCGTCACGGCACCCTTGCGAGCCTTGTCTTCCCCGTACCAGAAGCCGATCAACAGGAAGGACGCCAGGCTGGTGACCTCCCAGAAGATGAACAACAGGATGAGATCGTCGGCCAGTGCGACCCCGAGCATGGCCCCCATGAATGCCAGGAGCGATGCGTAGTACCGCCCAAGACGGGCGGGCGCCAATTTCGGAATGTAGCTCAACGAATAGATCCCGACCAAGATGCCGATCCCGGAAATCAGCAACGCGAAGAAAAGGCCGAAGGGGTCCGCGCGAAAGCTCAACGCAACGTGCAGGCTGGGCATCCATTCGCGAACGAACATCACGGAAGCGCCCGCGGGTGCGGCCGCCAATTGGAGGCACTGGAGGAAGGACGCGGCGGCGGCCAAGACCATCAGGAGACCGGAGCGCTGTCCAAGGAGTCGCCCGAACCCAAGGGCCAGCCCGGCGGCCACGAAGGGAAAGAACACGATGAAGGGAAGCAGCAGTTCGATTTGGGGCATCGGTGTCTTACTACAGAAGAGAAGAGCGGCAAGGACGGTTGATCAGGGATTGGGGCAACGGGCTACTTGTATCCGCCGGGGAGCGTGAAATGCGTGGTGTGTATAAGTCAATTTTTTATCCGACAGTCGTTAGTGAAGCTCTCATCGTCACTCGTTGTTAATTCCTCGTAGCATGGCCGGCCACAAAAATAAAGCCTCGATCATGGGGCAAACTTCGCTGCTGTGAAACGCGATCTACCGACTCTCCCACATCCGGACCTGGTTATTCCAACCTCCGCTCGGCTTTTTCACGGTGCCCCAATGAATCGATTCTTCCACACGGTTTGGGAAGACGACTACTTTGCTTGAGGTTCTCTATATGAATTGCAAGATTGCTTTACATCCTCTGTACGTTCTGTCCTTAGACCAATGGGGGTCGCGCACCGTTATTCTGTGCAGCGTCCTCGTGACTGGGGCCGGCATGATCCTCATGAGCTTTGTCACCAACCTGTTCATCGGACTCCGCGGCCTGTTCGTACACCTGATCCCGCGGCTGAAAGACGTCGGCTACAGCTCAACGCAGGCCGCCAGTATTTTGGGATTGGTGTTCCTTTTGAGCGGCATCGGGCGCTTCGGCAGCGGGATCGTTTCCGACTGGATCGACCGCCGCCTGGTCCTGGCGGGGCTTCTCACCTCTCAGGTAGTCGCTGCCCTTTCCCTAACCCAGTTAGGCCCCTCCTCTCTTTGGCACACGGGGCTGTTCGCTCTCTTCTACGGCGTTGGCTTTGGAGGCACCATCCCCTTGCGGTCGCTCCTCATCGGGGACCTCTTCGGATCCCGTGCATTTGGGGCCATCCAGGGCCTAATTCAAGGGGGTGCTGTTGCTGCCGGTGTGTTTGGGCCGGTATTTTTTGGCAGAGTTTTCGATGTCACGCACTCTTATGACCTCGCTCTGTACATCTCATCGGCCATCTCAGCCGTGGCCATCCCCGCCACTTTTCTGCTCCGGCTCCCCTATCGCTCTCCCCAGCCACGACGCTGAGCGAGCCCTTTGTCCATCGGGATACGCCTCTCCTGGCTTCACCGGCGAGTCTGGGCCCTTTCCTCCACCAAATCTTGCCGAATAAACAGCCAATTCTGTTTACTTTTCATTTTTCTGGCAACTGACGGCAACACCGGCGATGGTTTGTGGATGGATGCTGGTTT
>ORMF010075062.1_pt1 | contig 24405 bp, 18 predicted proteins | sample 1779871 | NCBI WGS metagenome assembly ORMF01 (sample SAMEA104232316, study PRJEB22302) | groundwater metagenome | biome: forest; feature: aquifer; material: groundwater | place: USA | collected 2011-08-07 | depth 5.4 m | reverse complement strand
GATTTCGGTCTTAGCGCGTACCATAATTTTGCCGCGACCCGTGGCCAAGGCCTGTTTGATGCCTTCGGTGCCCAGAATGATACCACCGGTGGGAAAATCGGGACCTTTAACAAAGGTCATCAATTCTTCTAGACCAATATCCTCGTGCCGCGCCCAGTTATCGATGACATAGACAATAGCATTGGCAATTTCCGTCAAATTGTGCGGCGGGATGTTGGTGGCCATGCCGACCGCGATGCCGCTTGATCCGTTGACGAGCAGATTGGGGATCCGGGCCGGTAAAAGTGCCGGCTCTTCCAGAGACTCATCAAAGTTCGGGACAAACTTCACCGTATTCTTTTCGATGTCGCTGAGGAGCTCGTCGGCTACTGCGTCCAGCCGGACCTCGGTGTAACGCATAGCAGCGGGATTATCGCCATCCACCGAACCAAAGTTTCCTTGCCCGTCGACCAGCGGATAGCGAAGCGAAAAATCCTGCACCATCCTGACCAGCGCGTCATAAACCGACAGGTCGCCGTGCGGGTGGTATTTGCCAAGCACCTCGCCGACGATACGTGCAGATTTTTTATAGGCGCGGTTGGAGGCAAGCCCCAGCTCATTCATCGCAAAAAGGATGCGCCGGTGCACCGGCTTCAGGCCGTCGCGCACGTCCGGCAGCGCACGTCCGACGATGACCGACATCGCGTAATCAATGTAAGAATCGCGCATCTCGTCCTCAATCGGGACGGGAATAATTTTTTCATTCATCGCATAAAGATTTTTTTCGTCAGCCATAATTAACCCCTAGGTTATACGTCCAGATTTCTTACCGCGCGGGCGTGGCGCTCAATGAAGGCGCGGCGCGGCTCAACCTGGTCTCCCATCAATACGGTAAAAATTTCATCTGCCTGGACGACGTCTTCCAGCGTTACGCGCAGAATGGTCCGCGTGCCCGGGTCCATCGTGGTTTCCCAAAGCTGTGTCGGATTCATTTCGCCAAGACCTTTGTAGCGTTGGACGGACATCCCCTCTTTTCCGCTTTCCTTGACCCAGACGAGCGCCGCCGCAAGGGATTTGACCTCCCATTTTTTTGCGGCCTTTGTCTCTTTCGCCTCTTTCGTTTCTTTGGCTTCTTTAGCTTCTTTGGAAATCTCGAAACTGGTCTCTTCTTTGCCGAGGAAGTCGTCCAATTCAAATTCGTATTTGCTGAGCCGTTTTTCCGCCTTTTCGAATTCTTTCGACTCGAGGAGTTCCGTTTTTTCGTAAGGGTCAGGTTCGTGATTGGTTTCTTCCGCTTTTGCTTCCGCGCCGGCCGGGGCCTTTTCTTTTTTCTTTTCGAATTTGGCGGAGAAAGCAGCGAACTCCTCATCGGAGTAAAGAAATTGTTCGCTTCGGTCAGCAAGCATCCTTACGTGATAAAGTGGGAACCCCTTCTTTTTATCGCGTGCGGCAAAATAGGTCTCAGCCTGAATGCCCTTGCGATTTAAAGAATCCTTCAGATCTTCCATCCCCTGGGTGAGGTTCAAAATGTCTTGGAATTCCTTGCCGGTGTAAGCTGTTTTACTTTTTGCTTTTTTCAGGCTAATCGCTTCGCTTCCGAATTCAAGCAGCATCGCATTCATCTTATCTTCGGTCTGGACGTATTCGTCGCGTTTACCGCGCTTGATTTTATAAAGCGGCGGCTGAGCGATGTAGATATGGCCCCCTTCAACCAGTTTACGCATTTGCCGATAGAAAAAAGTGAGTAGGAGTGTGCGGATGTGGCTGCCATCGACGTCGGCGTCGCACATCAGGATGACTTTGTTGTAGCGCAATTTTTCCAGGTTGAATTCATTTTCAATCCCGGCCCCGATCGCGGTGATGATCGTGCGAATTTCCTCGTTGGAGAGGACTTTGTCGATGCGCGCCTTTTCGACGTTGATGATTTTCCCACGCAGCGGAAGAATGGCTTGAAAGCGCCGGTCGCGGCCCTGTTTGGCCGAGCCGCCGGCCGAGTCGCCTTCTACCAGATAAATTTCGCAATTTTTAGGGTCTTCGTCGGAACAATCCGCAAGTTTTCCCGGGAGCGAAGCGGACTCGAGCGCGCCTTTTCGGCGTGTCAGTTCACGCGCTTTACGGGCCGCCTCACGCGCGCGAAGCGCTAAGAGGGCCTTCTCTACAATTTTATTGGCAATCGGTGGGTTCTCTTCGTAAAAACCGGTGAGGCCCTCATAAACCACCGAAGAGACAATGCCCTCGACCTCGCCGTTGCCGAGTTTTGTTTTCGTCTGGCCTTCAAATTGAGGTTGCGGCACCTTCACGCTAATCACCGCGGCAAGGCCTTCCGTAAGGTCGGTGCCGGAGAGGGCCCCTTCGATCCCCTTCAACTGATCTTTGTTTTTTGCGTATTGATTTGTGGCGCGCGTGAGGGCGGTCTTGAAACCGCTCATGTGCGTGCCGCCTTCGATCGTATTGATGTTGTTGGCAAAAGAAAAAACATCTTCGCTATAGCTGTCGTTGTATTGAAAAGCAACTTCGACCTCGACACCGTCTTTTGTGCGGTCAACGTAAAAGATTTTTTTGTGAAGCGGATTTTTGTTGCGGTTAAGGTATTCGATGAATTCCGAAATCCCGCCCTTGTAAAGGAAGATGTGTTCCTTAATTTCTTTTTTGACCCGCTCATCACGGATCGTGACGCGAATGCCTTTATTGAGAAAAGCCAGTTCGCGCAGGCGGTTGGAGAGGGTGTCAAAACTAAATTCGATTTTCTCGAAGATTTGCGTATCCGGCATGAACGTGACCATCGTGCCGCAGTCTTTGGTTTTTCCTTTGACGGTGACTTTGCTTGTCGGTTTACCCCGTCCGTAGGATTGGGCGTACACATTCCCATCGCGATAGACCTCGACCTCACACCATTCCGAGAGAGCATTCGTCACCGACACACCGACGCCGTGCAAGCCGCCGGAAACGCGGTAGGCTTTGTTGTCGAATTTTCCTCCGGCATGAAGGGTCGTCATGACGACTTCCAACGCGGATTTTTTCTGCGCCTTGTGTTCGTCGACTGGAATGCCGCGGCCATTGTCCTTCACCTTGACGCTGCCGTCGGAACAAATGACCACATCCACCTGTGTGGCGTGGCCAGCCAGGGCCTCGTCAATCGAGTTGTCGACCACCTCATAAACGAGGTGATGCAGGCCGCGGGCCGTGGTATCACCGATATACATTGCCGGCCGTTTGCGAACGGCTTCGACGCCTTCCAGGACCTGGATCTTGGTTGCGTCGTACTTGCCGCTATCTGCCGCTGTGTTTTTTTCTTTACTTGGTTTTTTGACAATCTTCGGCATTGCTAGTTCTCCGTTATCTTAACTGGCCGACGCGGACGTGAACGGATTGGACCGTTTCTTCGCCGAGGACGGCCTGGACACGTTTTAAAAGGGCGGGCCGGTAACGTTGATTAAGCTCGAACGCCAGCGACGATTGGTCGACCCAAATGTATAACTCGCCGCGCCGGCCGAGTGAGGGTTGTGTATGGCCGGCCAGTTTCGGGCCCGCAATGGTGGGCCACTCTTGTAAGAGCCGGCTCCGGTTCGACAACTCAGGGCTTTGGAGCCGGGCCAGGACAGCGGGAAGGACGTCTTTGATGGCGAGCATTTAATGTAGTTGCATCGGCATGATGACGTAAAGGTAGCCGTCTTTACCTTTGACGAGACCTGGTTTGTCGGGGTCCGTCAGCGAGAATGAGACTTTTTCCATGTTAAGGTTTTTCAAAACATCAATCAGGTAGTGCGGGTTAAATCCGATGGCGAGTTCGTCGCCCGTAACATCGGCGGATAATTCCTCTTTCGCCTCACCTAAATTGGGCGAGCGTGAGGAAATTAGGATTTTCCCCTTCAAAAAATCCAGTTTCACGGCCGGCGAATCAGCGGAGGTAAGCAGAGAGGTCCGTTTTACGGCTTGCAAAAATTCCTCGCGGTTAGCGGAAGAGAGGGTTTTTTCATCTTTGGGAATGACCTGTTCATAATTGGGAAAGTGGCCTTCGATAAGGCGTGAGACTATGTAGGTGTCTCCCAAATGAAAGATGACTTGGTTTTGTGATGGGATGATTTTTACCATCCCTTCCCAAGAAAGCGCTTTAAGGAGTTCTTGGATCGCTTTAGTGGGAAGGATCATTTCAAAGTCACGTTTGTTTTGGTTTTTGAATTCTTTATCAATAAACGCAAGCCGCCTGCCGTCTGTTGCCACAAACCGAATGTGGTTTTCTTTAATGGAAATTAAAACACCGTTTAGAACATACCGAGTTTCGTCGTAAGAAATGGCAAAAGCTGTGAGCGATAAACTTTCTTTAATCAGCGACTGTTCAACCTCAATGCTATCCTCTAAGGAAAATTCTGGGAGTTTGGGGTAATCGTCTTTCGCAAGGCCCATAATTTTAAAATAAGATTTTCCGGATTTTATATTTACGGCATTGTTTTTTGCGACTGTAATCTCAATTTCACCCTCAGGTAATTCACGTACAATATCGTGGAGTTTTTTTGAAGGAATCGTAATACTTCCCTCTTTAATGACCCGCACCGGAAGTGTAGTACAGATCCCTAATTCCAAATTTGTTCCAATGAGCCGGACTTGATCCGTCCCAACGGTTTCAATAAGTAGATTTTCTAAGATGGGAAGAGTGCTGGTTTTGGAAGCGGTGACAGCCCCCACTAAACTGACAGCTTTTAAGAGGTTATTTTTTTGTGTTTGAATTTCCATCAACAACTCCTTTTAAGACTTATATATTATAAAATTAGTAGTCTTAGTAATAGGGTTTGTTTATATGTGGATAACATATGTAAGTTGTTTAATAAAAACAAGTTATGATTATTATATGTTGTGTACAATCAGTCCCCTCTTTTCAACATATCTTTAATCTCTTCTATCATTCGCCGAATGGTTGGGTCTTTTTCTGTTTCTCCATCTACTTTGTGAAAGGCGTGAAGAACGGTGGTGTGGTCCCGCCCACCAAAAAATTCTCCAATCTCAGGTAACGAATGGCCTGTCAGGGAGCGGATTAGATACATCGCAATCTGTCGTGGCTTGACCACGGAACGGGTGCGACGTTTTGCGCGGAGGTCAGAAACTTTTAAGTGAAAATAGTCAGCAACTGTCCGCTGGATTTGCTCGATACTTATTTTTTGTTCCTCCTCTTTTAAGGAATCGCGGAGGATATCTTGCGCAAGTTTTAGAGTGAGTGGTGTTTTGGTGAGTGTGCAATAAGCCACAACACGAATAAGGGCCCCCTCCAACTCCCGGATGTTAGATTTGATTTTACTTGCCACAAAATACGCAACGTCGTCCGGGACTTGCACGGTTTCTTTTTCCATTTTCTTTTTCAGAATGGCAACACGTGTTTCAAAATCCGGCGGCTGGATATCAGTAACCAGCCCCCAACCAAAGCGCGAGATCAATCTTTCTTCGAGGCTAGGGATCTCTTTGGGTGGGCGGTCGCTTGAGACCACGATCTGTTTATGGGAATCGTAAAGCGTGTTGAAGGTGTGGAAAAACTCTTCCTGTGTGGCGTCTTTGCCGGCAATAAAATGGATATCGTCAATCAACAAAAGGTCTAAATTCCTATATTTGGTGCGGAACTGGTGGGTAGAGCGGTTTTGAATGGCGGTGATCAGCTGATTGGTAAATTTTTCGCTCGAGATATAAAGCACGCGAAAATCCGGAAACTTTTTTTTGATTTCATGCGCAATCGCCTGCATGAGATGGGTTTTTCCGAGGCCAACAGGACCGTAAATAAAAAGCGGGTTGTACTGGCGTGCGGGCGCAGCAACAACGGCGAGTGAAGCCGCGTGCGCAAAACGATTTCCCGGCCCAATGACGAAATCATCAAACGTATACTTTGTGTTCAGGCCGCTGTCGCGCGAATCCGCGACGACACGGGCCCGTGCCACTTCGTCGATAACGGGCTGTTTGGGTGCGCCGGGTGGTTCCAGCACCTGATATTTAATCTCGCGCCGGCCGCCGAAAGCTTCTTGGATGGCACTCGTGATGAGGTCGTGATAATGGTCCTTCAACCATTTTCCGTAATAGGCATCGGGAACGCCGAGCGTGATGGAAGAGGTATCCAGATGGACGCACCGGATGGGTTCAAACCACGTCTTATAAGACTGGTCGCTTAATTCCTGGGCGAGAATGGAACGGATTTTGTCCCACGCCGTGAGGAAGGTTTCCGCTTTTTTTGCGATCTGGGCGGGAGGCGGCGGCGCAGTCAAATGGGATTGCAAGTTATCCACAGGTAAACCACAGTCTTTCGAGAGGGACTCCAAGCTAAACTGGAAGCATTAGCCGAAGATATCCACAATCACTAATTTGTTATTAACATGTTATAAACAAGTAATGAACAGTTTCAGCGAGATGTCTCGCGAGGAGTTGGGCGCCCCACGGCGCCTTGAGAATGAAATCATTTTACTCGCTCGAGAAAAATTGTCTATGTTTTTTCGCGTGTTTTTTCTTTTGCAATCAAATCGCTTGGGATTCGGAAGGGCATTTGTTATAATCGCCGGCCGTGAAGAGAACTTATCAGCCCTCCAAAAGGAAACGCCGATCAAAGCACGGTTTTCTTGCCCGCACCCGCACCCGCGGGGGTCGGGATGTTCTCCGCCGCCGCCGCAAAAAAGGAAGAAAACGTTTAACCCAGGTTTAACCTTTGCTTATGGATCAGAGACTCCGGCCCGAGCAACGCATCCGGGATCGGCGTGATTTCCAGTTTCTCTTCAAAAATGGCCGGTTCGCAAAAGGTTCTTATTTGAATCTTTGGGTGCACGAGGAACCGGCGCTGAAAGAGCCACGGCTAGGCATGGTGGTCAGCCGCAAAACCGAGGCGCGCGCGACAAGACGCAATCTTTGGAAACGAAGGATCCGGGAAGCCTTTCGCCGCCAGCAAGAGGGTTTAAAAAAAGTGTCCATCATGATTCAATCGCGCCCACAAGCAGCTGGCGTGCCTTCTTATTCCATGATCTTTGCGGAAATGGCAAAACTTTTTGATCGCACTTCGAGTCTAAAATAACAATGAGATGGATGATGTTGCAATTAATTCATTTTTACCGTTTATTTCTTTCTGCCTTTCTCGCGCCCGCCTGCCGGTTTCATCCTTCGTGTTCTTCTTATGCCGAAGAAGCGGTGTTGAAGAAGGGTGCCACAAGGGGATTTTTTCTTGCGGCGGCGCGCCTTGCCAAATGCCACCCCTTTCATCCTGGAGGCTTTGACCCCGTTGAGTGAAGATCGCGGCATGGAAAAAAATTATCTGCTGGCGCTTTTTTTGTCGCTCATTGTTTTTGCCGGCTATCTCTTCTTCGTTCAAAAGTATTACCCCAAACAAACCGTTCCCCCGCCGGTCGTAGAGAAATCAAGCGCCTTCCCGGACGCGCCTTCCTTGGAGAGCAAGGCGGCCCTGACACCGGCTGAAAACGAGCCGGCCCCCGCTATTCTGCGTTACGCAAACAATCTCTATGAAATCGAATTTTCCACTCTCGGCGCCTCCGTCACGCGGCTTCTTTATAGGGGAGAGGCGGGCCAGCATGTTACGGAAACGCTTTTTTATGAAGGCGAACCTTCCTCAGCCGGTATTTTTGGACTTCGTCTGCTCCACGAAGAAACGGATTTGACCAAGGCTGTTTTCAAACTCACTCGCCACGGCCAACAAAATGAAATCTTCGAATTTGTTTATGAGCGTCCGGAAGCTTACCGCCTGACGAAACGCTATGTCCTGGACCCCGCCAAACCGGACATCGGGCTGGATGTGGTTTTCGAAAACCTTTCACCGCGCGAGAAACATTTCCCCGCCGAGTTTACGTTTGGCATCAATTACCATTTCGTCGATCAGGCCAGCGCCCATAATTTTCAGGTGGTGACGTTGGCAGAAAAAGTGGAATCGCAAAATCTCCAAACGATCTTAAAAAAAGGTTTTTTCCTTTCCAAAGAGACGGCTTGGACGGGAATCCTCAAGCACTATTTTGCTCTGCTGGTGAAGCCTGACTGGAAAACCCTTTCTGTGGAATCGGAAGCGGATGATAAGAGTTTTTGGGCCACGCTGCGGATGGAGCCGTTATCGCTTGCCGCCGGAGGAAAAATAACCCGCCATTTTTTAATTTATGCCGGCCCGCAGCGCTATGAAATACTCAAAAGCTTCGATGTCGAGTTTGAAAATATTCTCTCGCGCGGTTTTTTCGGCCTCTTTAAAATTTGGCTTTTACTTGCGCTCAAGTTTTGTGACCGCTTTGTGCACAATTTCGGCTGGGCCATTATCTTGCTGACCCTGGGAATCAAACTCCTCTTTACACCGCTTACTCACATGAGCTTTGAATCGATGAAAAAAATGCAGGCGCTTGCGCCGAAATTAAAATCCCTGCAAGAGCGCTACAAAAGCGACCCGGCCAAACTTAATCGTGAAATGATGGAGCTTTATCGCCGCAACCGCGTGAACCCGATGATGGGCTGCCTCCCGATGCTCCTGCAGATCCCGATTTTTATTTCGTTTTACCAAGTCTTATCAGAGACGATCGAATTAAAGGGCGCACCCTTTCTTTTTTGGATCCACGACCTCTCCGAGCCGGACCGGTTGTTTCGTTTCCCGCAGGCCCTTCCCTTTCTCGGCTGGGACGCCTTCAACCTGCTTCCCCTTTTCATGATTGCCTCGATGGTCTGGCAGCAAAAATTAACTCCTCAGGCCGGTACAACTCCCGAACAAACCAAGATAATGAATTTCATGCCGCTTATTTTTGGTTTCATGTTTTACAACATGCCTTCCGGCCTCGTCCTTTACTGGTTCGTGAACAATATGTTGTCGATCATCCATCAGGTTTTTGTGAAGCGTATGGTGATCGTGCTTCACCACGAAGACCGGGAATAAACTCCAAGCACCATACGCCTTACATTTCCGCCTGTTTTGTGAGAATCGTAATTCCTCTATGAATTCCACGAACTCCACTCAAAAATACGATTGCATTGTTGTTGGTGCGGGCCACGCGGGCATCGAGGCCTCGCTGGCCGTGGCACGGTCCGGTTATGCTGTGATGCTTTTGACGATGGACCCTGAGGCCATCGGCAGAATGTCGTGCAATCCCGCCATCGGCGGTCTGGCTAAGGGCCACATGGTGCGCGAAATCGATGCCTTGGGCGGTGAAATGGCCAAGGCGATTGATGCCACCGGCATCCAGTTCCGAATGCTGAACCGTTCCAAAGGCCCAGCCGTGTGGGCGCCGCGGGCGCAGGCGGACAAGAAACAATATCAAGTGTATATGCGCCGCGTGGTTGAGCGCGAAAAGAACATCGATTTAAAACAGGGCCAGGCGGTCGAAATTTTAGTCGAGGGCGGGAAATGCGTGGGCATTCGCACGGAAACGGGTCAGGAATTTTTCACCGAGACGATCATGCTCACGACCGGCACCTTTTTACAAGGGTTGATTCATATCGGCAGTGTGAATTACCCCGGCGGTCGGAACGGCGAACAGCCGGCCGTAGGTCTGTCGGACTCACTCAAGCGGCACGGCCTGGAACTGGTCCGTTTTAAGACCGGAACGCCGCCCCGCCTTCACGCCAAGAGTATCGATTGGTCCCAGCTGGAGGAACAAAAAGGCGATGATCCGCCGAACCCTTTTTCTTACTCCACCCAAAAACTGGAACTCGAACAACTTTCCTGTTATCTCACTTACACCAACGAAAAAACGCACGAACTCATCCGAAAAAATCTCCATCTCTCCCCGCTTTATGCAGGCCGTATCACGGGCATCGGGCCTCGTTACTGCCCTTCCATTGAAGATAAGGTCGTCAAATTTGCGGACAAGACACGGCATCAAATTTATCTTGAGCCGGAGGGCCGTGATACGGAGGAAATTTATGTGAACGGGCTTTCGACAAGCCTGCCGCAAGAAATTCAGCATCAGATTGTCCACTCCATGAAAGGCCTGGAAAAGGCGGAGTTCGTGCGTCTGGCTTACGCGATTGAGTATGACGCCGCGCCTCCGACCCAGCTCAAACATTCTCTGGAAACGAAAAAAATTGAGAACCTCTTTCTTGCCGGGCAAATCAACTGTACCTCCGGGTATGAAGAGGCCGCTGCGCAAGGGCTTATGGCCGGGTTAAACGTCGTCCGAAAATTGCGCGGCAAAGAGGCTTTCATCTTGGACCGCTCCGAAGCCTATACCGGGGTTTTGATTGATGATCTCGTGACCCGCGGAACTAACGAGCCCTACCGGATGTTTACCTCACGGGCGGAATATCGTCTGGTTCTGCGCCAGGACAATGCCGATGAGCGTTTGATGAAATACGGCTTCGAATTCGGTTTGGTGTCAGAAGAAATTTATCAACACTCTCAAAATAAACTCGAGCGGATTCAGCGCGAAGTGGAACGAATGAAAAATACAAGATACGGGGAACATTCGATATATCAGCTTTTAAAACGCCCAACGGTTGATTATAACTATTTGATAAATAATGACTTACACTCATTCAATATCAGCCATGAGGAAATTCTAAGAGTCCAAACCGAAATCAAATATGAAGGCTATATTTCACGCCAGCAAACCGAAATTAGAAATTTCAAACGTGCCGAGAAAAAACAAATCCCTGAAAATTTGGATTACACACAGGTCGTCGGTATCAGCCGCGAAGCCCGCGAAAAGTTCTCAAAAATAAAACCAGCTTCAATCGGTCAGGCCTCACGTATTCCCGGAATTTCTCCCTGCGACCTTGCCGTTCTCGTCGTCCATATCAAAAGACTTACCCCCTCTGATTCCTCGCCTGCCACTTCGTCTAAAAATCTGTAAGATTAATTATCAAAATTATTTATTGCATAGGGTTATACACTATTTACTAAGCTAAAACTCCAGGCTCTTCGCGGTCTGAACGATCCTGGGAGGGCCGTGGAGTTTTGGTTTGTACGGTGGCAAGACCTACAGCGGATGAATATTTGGGTATTAGTGATTTTATGTTTGAAAGGTGGAAATTAAGTGCTAATATTCGCCTGTTTAGTTTTTTGACCTTCTAGTCGATTCACAGACCAACGAAAGAACCCTACGTTTCACGTGAAACATTGGAGGGAATTATGGGGAAAATCTTCTCATTTTGTAACCAAAAGGGCGGAGTTGGCAAAACCACAACTGTCATAAACATAGCTGCCACCATAGCTAAAGATGGTAAAAAAGTACTCATTATTGATCTAGATGCCCAAGGTAATGCTACGAGTGGTTTAGGTCAGGATAAGCCAGCTATTGAATCCACAAGTTATCAACTTCTTGTGGATAAAGTGGAGCCTGCCAGCCTTATTCGTAAAACTAATTTTGCTCACCTCTGCCTGATTCCTTCTAACTCAGATTTAGCCGGTGCTGAAATCGAGCTTGTCCAACGAGACCGCCGCGAATTTGCTTTACGTGATCAACTGCAAAAAATTCGCGAGGACTTTGATTTCATTTTTATCGATTGCCCGCCATCGCTCGGTCTTATGACTGTAAATGCTTTAGCATCAAGTGATTACATAATCATTCCATTACAGTGTGAATATTATGCTTTAGAAGGTCTTGGTCAATTGATTCAGGCCTATCAACTAGTACAAAAAAATCTGAATCCCACACTTCAAATCGGCGGTGTCCTTTTGACGATGGCCGATTTCCGGACCAACCTCACACAGCAAGTGATCGAGGAAGTCAAAAATTTCTTCAAAGAAAAAGTTTTTGAGGTGATTATTCCGCGATCCATCAAACTTTCCGAGGCGCCTAGTTTTGGCCAGCCCGCAGTCGTTTATGATCCTCACAACCGCGGTTCAAAAAGTTATACCGAGGCGGGAAAAGAGTTTCTTCGCCGTTTCACGGAAAACACCGCACAAAAAATCGAATCCGTCACACATCCGACGGAACAAATTGAAATCAATCGCTAACGTCTATCTAGGAGGGAAATACGCATGAAAAAAGCATTGGGCAAAGGATTAAGCGCTTTGATACCGGATAGTTATATGAAGGAAATCAAGCTGCCGCAGGCGTCCGCATCGACCGGGGCGTCGAGTGGTTTTCAGATGATTCCCATTGACGCTGTTCGTCCCAACCACGACCAGCCGCGCCGGGAATTTGTCCCGGAAAAAATCGAGGAACTGGCCGCTTCCATCAAAGAAAAGGGGATCCTGCAGCCGGTGGTCGTGAAAAAAACCGGAGACAATTCTTATGAACTTGTTTGCGGTGAAAGACGTTTCCGCGCTGCACTGCTTTGCGGCTTGAATGAAATTCCAGCAGTCATTAAAGACGTTGCCAACGAGCAATTTCTGGAATGGGCGCTCATCGAAAATATCCAACGCGAAGACTTGAGCGCCATCGAAGAGGCCCAGGCCTACCGCCGTCTGGCCGAAGAGAGGATGCTTTCCCAGGATGAAATTGCGAAACGAGTGGGAAAAAATCGCACCACCGTCACCAACACACTCCGGCTTTTGCGGCTCCCCGAAGAAGTGCTCGGCTACATTGCCGACGGCCGCTTAAGTGCCGGTCATGCCCGGGCCCTTTTGGGACTCCTGACACCTGAACATCAGCGGCAGATGGCGAGGCGGATTGTGCAGGAAAATCTGTCCGTCCGCCAAGTCGAGACCATCGTCAACCGGAGCAATTCTCAGAAACGCCGCGCCAAAAGCGCCCGTCATCTACGCCCCGAAATCGTGGATCTTGAAAACCGTCTTTCCCAGCACTTTGGGACCCACGTCCGGATTTACCCCCGCAAGAATCAAAAGGAGGGCCGGATCGAGATCCAGTACTTCTCTCTGGACGATCTGGACCGAATTTTGCATCGTACTGGGATCGCTCAAGCCTAAATTGACGTATGTTGTGTTGACAGAAAAAGTTCCTGTGATATAATTTGCAAACTTTTCAAAAGAATTAAAGAGAAAAAATGAACAAAGAAGCCACCCTGGTCCTGATTAAGCCAGACGGGCTCGCCAAGTCACTCACCGGTAACATCCTTACGCGCCTGTCGGAAACCAAGCTCGAAATCGCCGCAGCAAAATGCTTGCAGGTTTCCCGCCAATTGGCGGAAAAGCATTACCGGGCGCTTTTGGAAAAACCCTTCTACGAAGAGCTGATTGACTACATTATGGGCAAATACCATAATCGGAAAAAAGTCGTGGCCTTGATTTATGTCGGGGAAGGGGCGATCCAAAAGGTGAGGAACCTGGTGGGCGCCACCAATCCAGAAGAGGCCGACAGCGTAACCATTCGCGGCCAATACGGTAGAATCACCACGAAGGGCGTTTACGAGAACGTGCTTCATTCCTCCTCTGATATCAAAGAAGCCGAACGGGAAATCAAATTGTGGTTTACCCCCGATGAAATCATTTACGATCTTTACCCCACCCGCGTTGTCGAAGAAAAAATCAAACACAAAACCTGGGCCTAAATCACAATGAAACTTTCTTTAAAAAATTTGTTCGCCGGTGTTTTAATCAGTTTTTTAACGTTTTCAGGCTGCGGCCCGATGGCTTCCAATACCGGCGCGACAGAGGTGAAAGTCGCTTTTTGGGGAAGCCCGGAAGAAATCGATATCATCACCCATTCCATTAGCGATTGGCAGAAGGTCCACCCCGGCATCAAAATTGTTTTTGAACACACTCCCTATACCGGTTACGACAGCAAAATCCTGACCCGCATCGCGGGCGGGGCCGCGCCGGATGTGATTGCGACTGAGGTCGATTATTTCGTCACCTTTGCCAGCAAAAACGTGCTGGAAGACCTGACCCCTTACACACAAGCCGACACCGAATTTTCCCGCGTCGATTTTTTTCCGACAATCCTCGACCGTTTCACGGTGAATGACCAACTGCTTGCCATTCCGCGCGACGTGGCCCCGTTTGCCTGTATCTTCTACAACAAAAAACTTTTTGATGAAGCCAACTTGGCCTATCCCACAGATGACTGGACTTGGGACGATCTGTTGCGCATGGCGCGCGCTTTGACGAAAAAAGATGAAAGCGGCCGCATCACACAGTACGGTTTTTACGGTTGGGCCTGGCAGAATTTCATTTATGGAAACGGGGGAGGCATGGTGGATGATGTCAAACACCCGACCCGGACGCTTCTAAACGATCCCAAGACTGTCCAGGGCCTCCAATTTTATGCTGATCTCATCAATCTTTATCAGGTGATGCCGACACCGGTGGCGCTCGCCAATCTTGGGATGGGAATCGATCTGATGTTTGCAAGCGGCCGTCTTGGGATGTTTCTGTCGGGGATTTGGGAAACGCCGGGGCTGCGGCAATATCAATTTGAATGGGACGTCGTGATGTTTCCGAAAAATTCCCAAGGCCTGCGCGGCTTCGGGTCCGGCGGTTCGGGCTACGCGATTTTAAAATCTTCCAAACACAAAAAAGAGGCATGGGAAGTCATCAAGGCCTTGACCGGCCCTATCGGCCAGGAACAACTTGCCAAACGCGGACTGGCTCAGCCTTCCCGCATCGCGGTGGCCGAAAGCGAGAATTGGGCAAAAGATCCCACTCCACCGGCCAATAAAAAAATGTTGAACGAGGCCGTAAACCACATCGTCTTCAGCCCCTTTCACCCCCGCTGGCGGGAGATTGAGGAAAAATATGTGAGGCCCCAACTCGACCTCGTTTTTAATGGCAAAAAAACCGCTGCTGAAGTGGCAGAAGAAGTCGCACCACAAATTAATTCGATTTTAAAAAACGCTGAACGATAGAATGAAGGAGATTTTTGAGCATGACCATGACTTTAAAAAATGCAACACAAACCACAAAACCAGGAAAAAATGAAGTGAAGAAATTCGAATCAAAATACGGCTACTTTACGGCCGATGGCCGCGAGTATGTGATCACCCGTCCTGACACCCCACGCCCGTGGGTGAATGTCATCTGTAACGGGGATTACGGTCTAATCGAGACCCAAACCGGTTCCGGTTTTTCCTGGCTTGATAACTCCAATCTCTCCCGCATTACGCGGTGGGAACAAGACCTCATTAAAGACAGCTGGGGCAAATACCTTTATGTGCGCGACCGCGAGTCGGGCGATTTCTGGTCCGCCACTTGGAAGCCCTGCTGCCCGGATTTTGATTTTTTCGAGGTGCGCCATGGCCAGGGTTATTCGGTTTTGACGAGCCGTCTGAACGATATCACCATCGAAAAAACCATTTTCGTCGACGCGGTTCAGCCAATGGAAGTTTGGAAAGTGGTCGCGAAAAATGAATCCTCCGGAAAAAAACGTATCAGTTTGTTCTCGTACTTCGAATGGTGCCTCGGCAACGCGGGCGACACACACCGCGAATTTCAAAAAACCTTTATCGAAACCGAGATTGACGATAAAAATTACGCGCTCCATGGCCGCAAACGGCCCGCACTTGTTCCGGGGTTTATTTCTTCCGGCCTTTCCGAGACACCGCTGGAGGCCTTTCATGCCGTCAACGTCAAACCCGCTGCTTATGAAGGCGACAAAGAAGCCTTTTTCGGCCGTTACGGAGAAATTCAGGCGCCAAAGGCCGTGCGCGAAGGAAAATTAAATAACTCGCAGGGCAAATGGGGGGATTCCACGGCAAGCCTTCAAGTCGACCTTGATCTCGAGGCCGGTGAATCCAAAACCGTCGTGTTTACAATCGGCGCCACGCGTTCCCGTTCCGAGTCCGAGCAGTTGATTAAAAAATACCGCGACACAAAGACTGCCGATGCGGAACTCGCCAAGGTCAAGGCCTTGTGGGACTCCTTTGTGCATGCGACCGAAATCCAAACACCGGATGAGTCGATGGATTTTATGACCAATATCTGGCTCAAATACCAAGCCATCTCGTCCCGCATTTGGGGCCGCTGCGCCTATTATCAATCAAGCGGCGGTTACGGCTATCGCGACCAGCTTCAGGATTGCCAAATCTTTTTTTCCACAAAACCCGAACTTGCGAAAAAACAAATCCTTCTCCACGCCGAGCACCAGTTCCCGGACGGAACCGTTTTTCACTGGTGGCATCAGGGCACGAGCATCGGGGCCATTACTCATTGCTCAGATGACCTCTTGTGGCTTGATTTCATCGCACTGAATTATCTCGATGAGACGGCGGACGACGCCATCCTCGACCTTAAAGTGAAATTTCTTCCTGACCCCCAAACTAAAAAAGTGACAGAGGGAACGCTTTACGATCACCTGCTTCGCGCGATTGACAAGGTCTTCACGCGTTTTTCCCCGCGCGGGCTTCCTTTAATCGGAGAGTGCGATTGGAATGACGGCCTCAGCCATGTCGGCATCCACTGGAAAGGGGAATCCATCTGGCTTGGCCAATTTCTCTACGGGATTCTTACCCGCATCGCACCCATTATGGAAACATGTGGCGATAAGAAAAAAGCCAAGGACTACCAGAAACGTGCGGAAGATTTGAAAGAAGCCATCAACCAACACGCTTGGGACGGGGAGTGGTACCTCGGCGCCACGCGCGACGACGGCCGCCCGCTCGGAAGCAAAACCTGTGACCAAGGAAAAATTTTCCTGAACACACAGACTTGGGGCGTCATCACCGGGGCCTCAACGCCGGAGCGGACCAAGCAATCCATGGCCGCGGCAGAGAAACATCTTTATAAGGAATACGGCCCGCTTCTTTTAACGCCCGCCTACAACGTGACCGATCCTACGATTGGCTACATTACGCGTTACGCTCCCGCGGTGCGCGAAAATGGCGGCCTCTACACGCATGCCGGTACCTGGGCCATTCAGGCGGAGGCCATGCTCCGGCAAGGTGACAAAGCTTATGAAGTTTATAAGAGTTTCAACCCGATCTTAAGAGGGCTCAATCCCGATCTTTATTACTGTGAACCCTACGTCACGCCGGGCAACGTGGATGGCCCGGATTCCCCGCACTTTGGCCGCGGTGGCTGGACATGGTACACGGGCTCCGGTGCGTGGTACGCGGTGGTGATCCTTAATTGGGTGCTCGGCATCCGTCCTGTCCACGACGGGCTCTTGATCGACCCCGTCATCCCCAAAAAATGGCCGGGCTTTAAAATGAAACGCCTTTTCCGGAACGCGACTTATCAGATTGAAGTCAAAAACGAAAAAGGTACGGGTTCGGGTGTAACACAAATGACGGTGGATGGAAAAACACAAACCTCCAACGTCATCCCGGCCTTCCGCGACGGCAAGGAACACCGCGTTCAGGTTGTTTTAGGATAAAAGCGATGTCCTGCCCGCGTAAAATATGCGGGGGCATGCTCCTCATCTCTCTTCTTTTTTCCTCGTGCGCAACCCCGCGCGCCTTGCTTCCCTCAAATCAAGCCCCGCCGCAAGAGGGCTTTTCCGTTTATCAAACCGTTCCGCTGACCAAATCGCTCCTTGCCTCGCCGCAGTTTAAAGTCATCGATGATTTCACCGGCGCGATCCGAAAAAATCGTTTGGGTGCTGCCTGGCGCGTGCGTGCGGGCCGGGTCGGCCAAATCCGATTCGACATCGACAAGAATGATGCCCGCGGTCATTACCGGGGCCTCTCGATGAAGGTTGCTTACCATCTTGAGCGCGCCGAAAGTGGCGGTGTTAAAACTTCTTTGAAACAAATCGATATGAGCCACGCGCAATTTTTTGCTTTGAAATGTCATCTCAAGCCGGACAAAGAACCTTTCAACGGCCGTTTGCGTGTCACACTTACCGATTGGAAAAATCAAAGCGTCACGCACGACATCACAGAAAAATGCATCGATCCTGTGCACCAATGGGGGGAGGCCGTCATCCCTATGGCTGTTTTTAATCGGCTTGATCTGGATCAACTTTCTTCTTTTGATGTCTCGGTCGTGGCCCGCGATTCTTCCCTGAAAGGCTTCCTTTGGATTGACGAAATCGCTTTTTGGGGTGAAAACGATGTGGAATTTGAAAGCCACCGCGATAACCTCATCGGTTTCCCCAAAACGGTTTATCAGACGAAGCGCCAGGCCCAGTTACGCTTGTTGTATGGACTCAGCAGAGCTTTATTTTTAAAAGAAATTGCCCGGGATACCTGGAAATATTTCGAAAATGCCCGTGACCGCGACTCCGGCCTTGTGGTCGATCATTTGCGTTTGGGCGACGCCCCGTTGGCCGCCAATTACACCTCTCCCACCAATGTGGCGATCGACATCCTGGCCCATGTAGCAGCCATGGAACTTGGTTTCATCCCCCGTGCGGTAGCCGGTGAGCGGGTCAGAAAAATCCTCACGACCCTTCATGGTCTCCCGCGATGGGAGGGATTTTTTTACAATTTTTATGACACCTCCAAGCTGACGGTAACACGGGATTTTGTTTCAACGGTGGATTCGGGGTGGCTTGCCATCGCGTTGGTGGTGGCAAGACAATCCTTTGATCGCGACATTGCGATGCAAGCCAGCGCCTTGCTGGAGGAGTTTAATTTTAATAAATTCCTCGATCCTGAAAATAACCAGCTCTCCATCGGCTACGACGGACAGAAGAAGGGACTCGTGCCCAATCACTATGGCCTTCTGGCGACCGAGGCGCGCGCCACAAGTTTTTACGGGATTGGAAAAGGGGACCTTCCCCGGAGCCATTGGTGGTTTCTCTATCGCACACCGCCTGCGGCGTGGCGGTGGCAGACGCAGGCGCCCCACGGCAAAATGGTGGAAATCGAAAACGTCGATGTTTTCGAGGGTTATTACATAAAGGACGGGAAGAAATTTTTGCCCAGTTGGGGTGGCTCGCTCTTTGAATTTTTGATGCCAACGCTTGTCCTCAAGGAACAAGACCTTGCGCCGAAGGGTTTGGGGCTGAATAACCGGATTGCCACCGAACTTCATCGCGATTATGCGCTGAGAGAAAAAAAATATCCGGTGTGGGGGATCTCCCCGGCAGCGACGGCAAGCGGCCGCCAGTGGCGCTACGAGGAATTTGGCGTCACCGCCCTCGGTGCCAAGGGTTATCCGGACAAGGGAGTCGTGACCCCCCATGTCAGTTTTCTCGCGCTAGAGACCCTTCCCAAGGATGCGCTGGCAAATATTCGAAAACTTCTAAATTATGATATTTATGGGGAATATGGCTTTTATGATTCCCTCAATTTGCGCCGGTCGCTGGCCAACCCTCAATATCTGGCGCTCGACCAGGGCATGATCCTCATTGCCATCTGCAATTACATTAAGAACGGGGTCATTCAGAACCGCTTTCATGCCGACCCCGTGGCTAAAAAGGCCGAAGATTTAATCGTGAAAGAAAGTTTTTTCACGTCCTAAATTATGCTTTGAAAAGCACTTATTTAGGGTTAGAATACAACTCCCTAACTTTTAATAAGTTATTTCAGCGGAGGCTGGAATGAATGAAAAAACAATGGAAAGGAGTGGCGGCAGTTCCATGATAAAGCAAATCCTCCTCAAAGATCGGATCCTCACCGATAAAGAGCGCAAAAACCTCGCTATCCTCGAAGTCATTCGTAAAAACGGCCCTATTTCCCGCACGGATATTTCCAAGATCACCGAACTGAACATCGTGACCGTCTCCAATTACGTCAATCATTACATTAAAAAAGGACTTGTGGTCGAAGGCGAGCTGGACGAATCTACCGGCGGCCGCAAACCTGTCCTAGTCGAACTGAATCCCAAAGCGGGCTACATCGTGGGCGTGGGTCTGAACATGCTCAGCACCGTCGGCGTTCTTGTGGACCTTGAGATCAATGTCATCGCTGAGTTGAAGCACGAGCGTATGCCGGAAAATTCCGAGGCCGTGATCCAAAAAATGGTCGAAATGGCCGCCGAGATCATCGACAAGGCAGAAATCGACCACAGCAAGATTGTCGGTGTGGGCGTCGGTGTGCCGGGGATCATCGATGAGCGGGGCCGGACCATCCGCTGGCCGCAGAGCCTGGGCGAAAAAGACCTTTCCGTCTGTCTTTCTATTAAAGACACCTTTGAAAAACGTCTCAACATTCCCATCTTTGTCGAGAATGACGCCAACGCCGCAGTGCTGGGCGAAAAATGGCTAGGTCTTGATCGTGATGTTCGTCACATGCTTTATATGTTTTCTGGTGTCGGCTGCGGCATTTTGATCAACGGTGAAATTTATCGCGGCGCAACCGGTGCGGCCGGGGAACTGGGCATCAATAGCTACAAGGCGAGCAAAGATTATGCGAACGATATTGCCACCCAGCTGGGCCGCTGGGAAATGGACATCGGCATGATCCGGCTCGTCAAAGAGCGCCTGCAAAAGGGCGAGACCTCCATGTTGAAGGATTTTGTCCAGGGAGATCCCCATAAAATCAGCTTCAAGGAAGTCGTTCGCGCCGTCAAAGAAAAAGATCCGCTGGCCTTGAAAGTGGTTGAACAGGCCGGCGCAGACCTGGGTAAAAAAATCGCTTTTCTTGTGAATCTTCTCAATCCAGAGATCGTAGTGATTGGCGGCGGCATCGAAGATTGCGGCGCACCCCTACTCGATGCCATCAAGGCCGGGGTCAAAGAGTGGTCCGTCGAAGAGGCCTCGGCGCAAGTCAAAATCATTCCCTCGGCCTTCGGAGAAAATTCGGTCGCACTCGGGGTGGTGGGCATTGTGGCCCGCGAAGTTTTCGCTCAAGCCTGAACCGGATTTTCTTTCCCATCTTGAAGAGCTCCGCCGCCGGCTGATCGTCTCGCTTTTCTTCTTTTTTCTTGCCGCCATCCTCTGCTATGTCTATTCCCGTCCCTTGCTGGGGTTTCTGACCCGGCCGCTCGATACCTTCTCGGATTCGACCAATCTTTTTTTCCGCTCCCCGCAAGAAGGCTTTCTGCTTTATATCAAAACGGCTGCGCTGGCAGGTTTCGTTTTGTCCTCTCCCGTTTTTTTGACTCAGACGTGGCTTTTCCTGGCCCCTGGGCTTTATGGGCACGAGAAAAAAATAGTTTTTCTGATCGCCGCTATTTCCCTTTTCTTTTTTCTGACGGGTGTTTTTTTCGCCTATGGGGTGGTGATTCCTTGGGGCCTGGAATTTCTTTTGAGTTTTCAAACCGACCGCCTCAAACCGCTGCTTGAGGCCGGGCCCTACTTTTCTTTTTTAAGCGCGATGATCCTCGCCTTCGGGCTTCTTTTTAATGTGCCGGTCCTGGTTGTCGGCCTTGTGAAATTGGGAGTCTTGAGTACGGCATCCATTCGCAGGGCCCGGCGCGGAATCATCGTTTTTCTTTTCTTGCTTGCCGCGATCCTGACCCCTTCTCCCGATCCGCTCAGCCAACTGATTCTTGCCGTCCCCCTCCTGGTTCTTTTTGAGGCCTCCCTGTTTCTGGCCGCCAAACTGGAAAAAAATCCGCTAAGGCCCTCCGTTGACAGGACTTAGGTTTGGCTGTATAGTGAGCCCTGTTTTACCCTCAGATAAAAGTGTCCAAATTTTTTCCTAACTCAAGATCACATCAAAAGATAGGAATCCTAGAAAAAGGAGTTTTCCCGGCATGAGCGAATCTGTTTTTGACCAACCCGAGGCACATATTTTAAAAGGTGTCACCCTTTGGTTTACGGGTCTTCCCAGTTCCGGTAAATCCACCATTGCCCGCATCCTTGAGAGACAATTTCGAAAATGGAATCTGAACGTGGAACTTTTGGATGGCGATGTGATCCGGACCAATTTGAGCAAAGGACTCGGTTTTTCCAAGGAAGACCGCGACGCTAATATCAAACGCATCGGCTTTGTCTGCCACCTGCTCTCCCGCAATGGCGTCCTTGCGATTGCCTCCGCTATTTCTCCTTACCGTGAGGTCCGTGATTATAATCGGCGCATGATTGGAAATTTTGTGGAAGTTTTCGTGAAGGCCTCCGTCGCCGCCTGCGAAAAACGCGACGTCAAAGGCCTTTATCAAAAAGCCCGCGCTGGAGAAATCAAAGGATTTACCGGCGTCGATGATCCTTACGAAGAACCGCTTCAACCCGAAGTGACCTGCGATACGGAAAATGAAACGCCGGAACAATCCGCCGAAAAGGTCGTCAAACGGCTGGAAGAACTCGGTTACATTCAGCTCAAACGCGCCCCGGTGACGCGTTAGCCGGCACCATGCCCCTCGTTGATTTTCACATGCACACGACCCATTCCGATGGGTCGTACACGCCGACCGAATTGATGCGTTACTGCAAGAAAAAAAATCTTGCCTGCATCTCCGTCACCGACCACGATACGATGTCCGGTTATGACGAGGCCGAACGCGAGGCAAAGACCCTTGGCCTGGAGCTCATCCCCGGGGTCGAGATCAGCGCCCAATTTGAGCCCGGCACTCTTCACATCCTCGGTTTTTTTCTGGACCGCCAAGACCCGGAACTGAACCGCTGGCTCGGGGAAATCCAAAAGGCCCGCAGGGAACGCAACCCCCAGATCATTGAAAAACTGAATAAGCTCGGCATCGACATCACGCTCGAAGAAGTGATACGCGAGGCCTGCGGCCAAAGTGAGATGCCGCCAGGCAAACAGCTCGGCCGCCCCCATTTTGCCAAGGTGCTTTTGAAAAAAAAGGTCATAGAAAATTTTCCCGAGGCCTTCGACAAATATCTCGGAAAAGGAAAAGCAGCTTACGTCGACAAGCGGCGCATCACGAGCCAAGAAGCAATCCAGGTCATCAATCGTTCAGGCGGCATCGCCTCCGTGGCGCATCCCAAGCAAATGAAACTTGCCGGAGCGCCCCTTGAAAAAGAAATCGCGCGTCTGGTCGACGAAGGACTGGGCGGCATCGAGGTCTTCAACAGCTGCCAGGACGCCAACGAAAACGCGTTGTACCTTCGCCTGGCAAAACGGTTCAATCTGGTTGCGACTGCCGGTAGTGATTTTCACGGAGCGAACAAGCCCGACACAGACCTGGGGTTTATGGGAGAGGGCGTTCGTGTCGGTTACGACATGGTGGAAGAGCTGCGTGAGCACATCCGCCAGCACAAAGGCTAACCCAGCGGTGCATTTAGGGGGAGAGGTTGTTTTGACCCAAAAGCTTGATCTCGAAAAGCTTAATCGGGATTTCGAAACCAAAAAACCTCAGGAAATTATCGCCTGGGCCGTTGCCCAATTTGCCCCGCGTTTTGCCGCGACCTCTTCGTTTGGGCCCGAGAGCGGCGCACTTTTGCATATGTTGAGCCGGGTAGACCCCGCGGTCCCCGTTCTGTTTCTGGAGACGGGTTATCATTTCTCCGAGACGCTTGAATATAAAAAACGCCTCACACAACTTTTTGGCCTGAAAAATGTTGTCGACTTAAGGGCCGACCAGGAAAAAAAGGCCAAAGTCGTGAAAGAGTATCAGGGAGTGCCTTACGAAAAAAATCCCGATCTTTGCTGCCACATCAACAAAGTTGAACCGCTCGACCTCGCATTGAAAAATTATGTTGCCTGGATGAGCGGCATCAGACGGCATCAAACCGATTTCCGAAAATCCGTCCGGATTGTGGAAGAGTACGAAGGCGGGGTTTACAAAATCAGTCCGCTGGCCAATTTCACCTCGCGCGACTCGTGGTGGTATTTGAAAGAACACCAGATCCCCACCCACCCTTTATATGAAAAGGGGTACTTCAGCATCGGCTGCTGGCCGTGCACCCGTCCGGTCCAGTCGGGGGACGATGAGCGTTCGGGACGGTGGGCCGGCAAGGCCAAGACCGAGTGCGGCATCCACACTTTTAAAGAAGTCAAAAATAAAGAAGAGGGCGAAAAAGAGCCGCCGGCCGATTTGTCGCCCAACATCTAATCATTCGAAAGGAAATTAAAATTATGAAGGAAATCATCGCGCCTCACGGCGGCATTTTGATCCATCAAGAATTAAAAGGCAAAGAGGCTGAAGAGGCCCGCCAAAAAGCACGGGGTCTGAAAAAACTCCGGCTGGCTCCGTACGAAATCTCCGACCTTGAGATGATTGCCACCGGGGCCATGAGCCCGCTTGAGGGTTTTATGAAAGCGGCCGACGTTACGAACGTTCTGGACCGGATGCATCTTGTAAACGGCCTTGTCTGGTCGCTGCCTGTGGTGAAATCGGTGACGGAAGAAGAAAAAAAATCCATCAAACAGGGCGAAGAGGTTGCCCTTGTGGATGGGGAGAGTGGACGCGAACTTGCCCTCATGAAGGTCGAGGAAATTTTTCCTCACGATAAAAAAGCACACGCCACCAAGGCCTACGGCACGGAAGAAGAGGCCCACCCCGGCGTTGCCCGCGTCCTTTCCATGGGCGATACCCTTGTCGGCGGCAAAATCAGCCTCTTTGACCGGCCCGCCCACACCCAGTTTCTCGAATATCGCCGTGACCCAGCAGAGATGAGAAAACTTTTCCAGGAAAAAAACTGGCGCCGCGTCGTGGCCTTTCAGACACGCAACCCCATTCACCGCGCCCACGAATACCTGACCAAGTGTGCGGTGGAAATGGCTGACGCCCTCCTCATTCATCCGCTGGTGGGGCAAACCAAGGGCGACGACGTCTCGGCTGAGGTCCGGATGAAATGCTATCAAGTTCTGATCGACCGTTATTACGCAAAGGACCGCGTGGTGCTCTCAGTTTTT
>ORMF010456540.1_pt1 | contig 24429 bp, 23 predicted proteins | sample 1779871 | NCBI WGS metagenome assembly ORMF01 (sample SAMEA104232316, study PRJEB22302) | groundwater metagenome | biome: forest; feature: aquifer; material: groundwater | place: USA | collected 2011-08-07 | depth 5.4 m | reverse complement strand
TTCACATGCGGATTGTTGCCGCGGTTTTGAAAATACACTTCGTTCTGCCATTTGAGGGCCCTGCCTTCGCTCATGAGCCAATTCCAAGTGGCGTCGGCGCCGAACACCCTTACGCCGTAATGGCCGCCTTTCGGATCGGTAAACGGAGCAGATTCAACTCCGCCGGCATCAAATACCGTCTGCATCGGATTTTCAGCGCCGAACATAGTTGTCCAGCCCAGTTCAAGGTTTGAATCTTTGGTGGCCTCAAAAAAAGTCTTCACATGCGTGTTGAAAATTGGCCGGCGAGAAATCCCGGAAAAACTGCTGCCGTTATTGCCGCGCAGCACCTCGCCCGTCAGCTCCACCGGAATGTCCCAGGGATTAGGAACCATATTTTGCAGCCGCACGCCAGAAGAAGCCAAGCCTTCTTCGCCAAAAAAATCTTGGATCACGAGCGGATAATCCACGGTCTCCAATTGGTGCAGATGCAGCAAATTCTGTTTGCCGATTTTCGGACGGAATTTTCCGATTTGGCCCTGAAAACCGAGCGGCAGGCCCCAATGGGTGTAATACGCTTCCTCGATGTCGACGTTTTGCTCTTCGAGATTGTCATTGAAAGCGATGATCGCATCCAGCCGCGAATAGGGATCGACGTATTGGGCAACCGACAGTTCAAGCTCTTTCAGCGCGATGGTATCTTTCCCTTCGCCGTCTTCGGTGTTTTCCGTGAGCTGGGCCTGCACCGTACCGACAAGGCCAATGTCCGGGTTAATACCCTGGGACAATCCCACAGTGTTGGGAGAACGCGCAGGAGCGGTTGTCTTCACGCTTGAAACCCGCGGCGACACCCCGCTAGTTTCGAGCGAGTTAATCCGGATCGCCTGATCGCGGATGATTTCATTCTGCGTTTCAACCGTCATTTTCAGAGACTGCATAGTTTGCTGAAGAGCTTGCATATTTTCCTGCAGCGCCTGGATCGCAGCTTCGTTGGCACGCACAGGCTTTTGAATACAGAGTATGCAAAAGAAAGAAAAGAAAATGATTCTGGAAATATTGCGCATGATTGCGCCTCCTTTAAAAAAATTGAAGGGTTCACGTCATTGCGGGAAGGCCCGAAGGACCGACAACGCAATGACCCTAATTTTTAAAAAAGGACGGGCGGTGCGCGGCCGGAAAGGTCAGAAGCGTAAAGGCGGGAAGAAAATTTGAAGCTACGATCCGCGAAAGATAAAACGGGATTCTGGCGCGGGGCCAGTAAAATGGCCGCAACGGCGCAAAAAATCAGCCCGCTGATTGCGGAGACAAAACGGCAGACCGCGCAGCCTGATTCGGAACCATCTTCATGAATATGAAAGAAGGTCAAAAAAAAGGCAGCAACGAGCAGGATGGCCAGAATCAGCGCTATTCCCGGATTTTGGCGCAGCCGACGGTTCAATGTTTGCATGGAGATACTATAGCAGAGGGGTCAAGCCCGGCTTCCTCTTACTTTGTTCAGCGGCCAGCCAAGCAACCTGAGGCCGCTTCCCGCAAGGTTGCAGCGTGCTCCGCATGCATCTTCCCCATTTCCTCGCCCATGCCTTGCATCCCTTTGTGCATGTCTTCAATTCCCTCATGTGCATGATCTTCATCAGCAAGCGCTAAAATGCCGGGATTAAATACCAACAAGCTGATAACCGCTAAACCGATCATCTTTTTCATTTTCGATTCTCCTTTAGTTAGTTGCCACACTCATATTTTGCGGTGGGTTACTTTGGATATACTGCTTGAATGTTTCTTCCGACTTGAAGTAATAAACTTCTTTCGTTGCTTCTGATTTCATAACGATATAGGCCTGCGCCTTATCCACATCCTCTCCCGTATAAGGGTCCTGGGCATACCGGATATTTTTGTGATTGCTTTCCAGCTTTGCAGCGCACCCTTTACAGCAGCCATAATAAGTTTTGTCGTCCGCTGTCACGGGAATCTGTTCCGTGCCCATATACTTGTTGTTCATCATGCAGACAAAACTGCTTTTAAGTTGTGATCCCGACGGATTGCTCGCCGGTTGAACCTCCCCGCTCGCAAAAGCGGGGAGGCAGATCCAGGCTGCCGCTAAGATCAAAACAAAACCGGCCGGCCTGAAAATTACTTCTCGGTTACATGTTTGCATGTTCTGCGGCTGACATGTTATGGTCTGTGGAACTTTTTTTACACCCTGCACCCGTTGCAATTACGAGTGTGATTAAGAGCAGCGATAGTAATATTTTCATTTTTTTCTCCTGGGGTTAATTACATTTTCATGTTTTTATGATCTTCAGATTTGTCTGAAGACTTCGCTTCATCTGTCGAGCCTTTTTGTGACGCTTCCGCCTTAAGGGTCATTCCGCACTTCGGGCACTTCCCGGGTTTATACTGACGCACCTCGGGATGCATCGGGCAGACGTACTCGATACTTTTTTCTGCAGCATCTTTCATTTGAGCGGGAGGCCCCTCTTCTCCATAAATAGACTCCGCCACAGTTCCGGGCGGATTCGGATACCAGCTTTTCATTGCTTCTTCTACACTTTTGAAATCATCGCGAACTTTTAAAATGGTAAACATCCCGCCCATTCCAACACCCCCAAAAGGGCCGTCGCCGCCCATCATAGGAAGAGTATTGGGGGGTCCTTGCATATGCTTGGCGTGCTCCTCATGAGCTCCCATTCCGGTTTCACCCATTGCCATATAGCCTGGAACCAGCTTTTGAATTTTTTCTTCTACACCATCCTGATTCACGCCAAGCATGTGAGGAACATTGGGAGGATGTCCCATGGCATTCATAGGATGATGCCTCAAATGGCAGTGCATGGCCCAATCTCCGGGGATCGCAATAAATTCAACATCACGCGTTTGACCTGGGCCAATGGAAACGGTGGTTTCGGGCTGCTGAGCAGACTCAGGGATATCGCCGCCGTCTGTTGCCACAACTTTAAAATTATGACCATGAAGATGAATATTATGAAAATCCTGACCGACATGGCCAAATCGGAGACGAACTCGTTCGCCTGTTTTGGCCACGAGCGGATCGGTTCCCGGAAAAGACCGGCTGTTAAATGTAAAAATATTGAAATCGGTCATAACATTAGGGTCCGGAGTCATACTGCCGGGCTCCACAAACCATTCATTTAAAAAAATGGCATAATCACGGTCGATTTTCAGTTCTCTCTTTTTGGGATGAATAATAAAAAATCCCATCGTTCCCATTCCCATCTGAATCATCTCATCTCCATGAGAGTGATACATCTGAGTTCCGTGTTGGTTGAGAGTAAATTCATATTTGAAAGTATCGCCTGGTTCAATGCCGAGTTGGTTCAGTCCCTTTACTCCATCCATACCGCTGGGCAGCAAGATTCCGTGCCAGTGAACCGCAGTGGCTTCGGGAAGCTTATTTGTTACAAGAATACGAACGCGGTCGCCTTCAACCGCTTCAATCGTGGGGCCGGGTGTCCGGCCGTTATAGCACCATGCATTAATCACCATTCCCGGAGCTACTTCGTGCTTGCATACTTCTACAATCAGTTCGAATACTTTGACCTTACCATCCATTTTAAAGGGCAGCGTCGCGCCATTGGGTGTTACCACGGGCGTGTAGCCAAGATTCGCAGCATTCGCGGCAGATTGAAAACTAAAAACTCCGACGTGGGTTATAGCTGCGAGAAATATAAAGCCGGCAGCAATGCTCAATAATAATTTCTGTTTTGGAATATTCATGACTGTCCTCCTTGATGCTGCGAATGATCCATCGTTTTTTCTAATTTTCCGCCGACTGCTCTTTCAAGTGCCGCCAAAGAGGTCCAATAATCCTTTATGCTTTCAATGTATTCCAGGCGGGCATGAATCTCTGCTTGTTTGGCATTAAGAAGCTGATAAACTCCGGAAAGCATGTAGTTATAGTCCTTCAGATAAAGAGCCACGATTTTTTCACGGTCAGGTATAATTTTGTCGCGATAAGCCTCAGCAGCGGTACGGGCTTTTTCTAGATTTATCATTGCTTGGCGTACTTCAGAGCGGACTTTAACTTCATAAGAAGCTTCCCGGAAGCGACTTTGACGCCATTGGGCTTTGACTTTAGAGCCTTGAGCAAGTTGCTGGTCCCAGACCGGAACTTCAACATTCCAAGTTGGGCCGGTCACTCTACCGCCGTCTACTTCTTTTTCTGTATTAATTCCTACTTCAGCTTCAGGAATAATTCCAAATCGCGTTGCGCTAAGACGCCGCTTTAAAGCTTTGGTCTGCTCACGAATAGCCGCCAGATCTAAGCGCTGAGAAAGTGCCAGAGTTTCAAGATCTTCTAGCTTCGGGTCTGTTTCCGGTAAATCCGGAAGGGAGCTATTTATTTTCCAGACCGCGGCATCACTTCCAGCCAGCCCCATGAGCTGGTTCAAAGGTTCGCGGGCCAATAATTCTTCCGCCCGTATTTTTTCGTATTCGAGTTTTGTTTCTTCATAAGCCGCATGCTCAATCGAAAAATCTAATTCTTTGATGTTCCCGGCTTTTAGTTGTCTTTCGCCTAGCTCAACCGCGGCTTCAGCGGCTTCTAATACGGTTTTCTGCAATTCTCGCGTTTGCTCTGCCGCTTGAGCTGCGTAGTAAGTTCTTTTCACTTCTAAAATAAAACTCAGAATCACATCCGCGACCCGGAGTTTTACCGCTTTATATTCTGCCGTCGCAATACGACGCTTGAAAGGCATCAGAAGTACATCTATAAAATCCTGACTGACACTTAACTCAACATTATTCTGAGCGCTTCTCGTTTCGTCACCTTCTCCAACGGTGTCGTGATTTGGAAAACGTACAAAACCTTCAAAGGTCGGATTCCGGAAAAGCGTGGCCTGCCAAACATCCGCCCGGGAAATTCCAATATCCTGAAAAACAGCCTGAATTTCACTGTTATTCGTTAGGGCAATTTTAATCGCCGCATCCAAAGAAAGCTGCTCCGCAGCAAGATCCTCTGGGGCACGCATAGGCGCTTTCGCAGGATTGCGACTCAGGTTCTGAACCGTAACCCCTGATTGCTCTGTCACTTTTTTCTCAACTTCTCTCATAGGCCGTCGCGCCATACCGGCGAAAACAAAAAAAATAACAATCGCGACGGAAAGGTTTCTGCTGTTGCTTAATAAAATTTTCGTATGAGAGATTTCCATCCGAACCCCTTAATCAATTTAATGAATGCTATTTAAAATCGAATGAACAACGCGAGAGTCTGAGCCTGCCCATGACAAATCAAGGCAAAGAAATAGCGCTCAGATATTGATTAGGAAAGGATCAAATCCGAAGGACAGAGAGCTGCAGGTAAAGAGGTGCGGAGCTGCTTGATCCGGGCGGGCCGGTATCATGAAAGGAAATTGCGTTTTGGGTTTGAAGCGCAGAAACTGTTTGAAACTGAATTTCCGGTGTATTTTGCAGTTTTGAAAAATGCGTGCTTATTGGCGAAAAATCAATTGCGGTTCGGCTAGCTAGATCGGCAATTTTGATGTCGCACTCACAAGATTCGGAAGACGTCGCATCATCCTTACCGCTTCCAGAGTGATGATTTCCATGATCATGACCTTGATGATTTTGTCCTGACATTTCTTGACGAGACTGATTGGGGTAAAAATCCGTACAACAGCAAAAAGCGGTGGCAATGGGCACAGCAAAGAAAATAAGGATTAGTAAAGCGGCTACTTTATGAAATCTCATCTCGATCAATATACTCCTGGCTAAAATTGAACACAAGGGCTTTCCCCTCTTTAACTTGTAATGAATCCCCCTATAAGAGTAATATTAACTTCGCTTGAAAAGACAATAGTTGAAATTCTGAAAAGCATGAAAAGGCGTTTCGTGACGTTCCTGGCTGCTTTTTAGAAAACTGAATCCATCCCCCAATTCCCGACTGAGTGTTTCCTGACTATAACGTATAACATCCAGGCCGCTGCATTTGAGAGGGCCTTCAAGACTGAAGGTTGCCATAACTAAAAAGCCTTCAGGCTTAAGAGCGTTTTTGAGAGTCTCGATATACTTCTTTCGTTCAGCAGACTCTGTAAGAAAGTGAAAGACTGCCCGATCATGCCATAAATCGTAACGCTTTTCAGGCAGTTTGATGGTCGTGATATCCCCTTCAATCCAATGGACTTGACCGGCTTTGTTGCCAAGGCGTTTTTTTGCCACTTCTAAAGCGGCCGCGGATACATCCAGAACGGAAATATTTGAATACCCCTTATTCAAAAGATCATCGGCGAGCGTGGATGCGCCTCCACCGATATCAATAATGCCGGCTTGCGCATCAATCCCTGACAGAGCGATAAGCTCCAGAGATTTAGCCAAATGAGGTTGAAACCAGCTCACCTCAGTAGGTGATTTAGCCTTATAAACATTCTCCCAATGCTCTTTTTGATTCATACGTCACTCGCTGCAGACAGAACTGCATGCGGCTTCGGCCTCTGCAGGGCTCGTTATTGAAGGCTGCTGGATCTTCTGTGCAAAATTTTTCGGATCCGCTTTAAATTTTTCCAAACACCCGGAGCAGCAAAACTCATGCTTTGCCCCATCGTGCTCGAGCGCGGTCTTACCGTCCGCCTTCATCCCATCATTTAACGCGCAATAGGCTTCCCCTGCTTGAACTTGAGCGGTAGAACAAGAAGCTAAAATAATGAGCGCTAGAAGAGCCCGATAAGATTTCATGATTTCCCCCATAGTTTCTTGTCTTCCATACTTAGCCTCGCGGCCAATACATGATTACCAGAACACCCATAACACATAAACAGGCGCCGATCATGTCCGGCAAGTCTGGAATGTTTTTGTCGAACTTCCATCCCCAAAGCAATGACATCACCACAAAGACGCCGCCATAAGCGGCATAGACTCTGCCAAAGTGGGCGGGCTGAAACGTGGGAATGATTCCATAAAGAATCAGAAGCAAACCGCCAATCAATGCCCCGAACCAGCCTTTACCGTCGCGGATGGACTGCCAGACCAAATAACCGCCGCCTATTTCGCAAAGACCCGCGAGTACAAATAGAAGAATGGACTTAGCTATCGCTGTCATAAATTATTGATGGGAGTGCGTAGGAAAATTTTTATGCGACTGATTTTGATCAGCCATAAAGCCTCGCATTTATGTTTAATTGATAGTTTCCTCTTTCTCAAAGCGCTTGTAAAGAACAGGGAGAACCAAAAGCGTAAGAAAGGTTGAAGAGATAAGTCCGCCAATGACAACCGTCGCCAGCGGCCTTTGAACTTCGGCTCCGGCGCCATGCGACAACGCCATCGGAATAAATCCGAGACTTGCTACCAAAGCTGTCATGAGAACCGGGCGGAAGCGCGTGAGGGCTCCCTGTCTCACCGCTTGATCGACTGACAGCTTATCTTCGCGCCGGAGTTTGTTGATGAAGGAAACCATTACCAGCCCGTTTAAAACCGCAACTCCAAAAAGGGCAATAAATCCAACTCCCGCTGAAATGCTAAATGGAATTCTGCATAAAAATAACGCTAAGATGCCTCCAACCGCTGCTAATGGAATCCCGGAATAAACAATCAGCGCACTTCTTAGGGATCCAAACGCTGAATAAAGAAGCACAAAAATAATGAAGAGCGCGATCGGTACCACGACCATCAGTCTTTTTCTGGCGCTCGCCAGCTGTTTAAAGGTACCTCCCCATTCCAGATAATAACCGCTTGGGATTTTGACCTCCCGTTCAATCATTTTGTGCGCTTCCTGCACAAAACCTTCGATGTCCCTGCCGCGCACATTAGATTCAATCACTAATTTCCTCTGTCCAAACTCGCGGCTGATCTGAGCAGGTCCGGAATCAATAAATATATCCGCAAGCTGAGCAAGGGGGATCGGAATCCCCTGCTCGGTAAAGACCGGAAGATTTTTAATCTCTTTAATATCGGGATTCTCGCTGGACTGGAGCTTCACGGCTATGGGAAATCTCTTAACCCCTTCAAAAACGACGCCTACCGAATGCCCTGCCTGGATAGCTTCCACCGTCGAAAGCACGTCGCTCATTCTCACGCCATATCGCGCCAATTGTTTCCGATCGGGAATAATGCGCAAGGTGGGCAAACCTTCAACTTGTTCAGCCTTAACATCGCGAGCGCCTTTGACTTTAGAAAGGACTTTCGCGATTTCATCGCCTTTCTTATGAAGCACTTCGAGATCTGAGCCAAAAAGCTTAACCGCGATATCCGATCTCACCCCCGCGATAAGTTCATTAAAACGCATCTCGATAGGCTGAGTAAATCCAATCCCGATGCCCGGGACTTCTTCACCAAGCGCTTCGGACATTTTTTCAATTAACTCATCCTTTTTTTTCGCTGTTTTCCAATATTTCTTTTCGCGCAAAATCACAAAAATATCCGAAAGTTCGATTCCCATTACGTCAGTTGCCACTTCCGGACTTCCGGTGCGGGAAACCACCATCAGGACTTCGGGAAATTTTTTTAACACTTGTTCTATCCTCAGAGTTGAATCCACCGAACCTTTCATCGAAATACTCGGCAGTCTCCAGGCTTGAAGCGCAATATCCCCTTCATCCAGCGAAGGAATAAATTCTCCTCCCAATAAGGGGAATAGTCCGAGACTCAAAATAAAAGTAAGCAGGGCTGAAAACATAACCTTTCCGGGGTACTTCAATGCCCAATCGAGACGCTTTTCATACAACATCTTCAGCCAATGAACAAATCTCACTTCTTTCTCTTCGGAATTTTTCCCCAGAAAAATGGCGGTGAAGGCCGGAATAACCGTTACGGTTAAAACCATTGCGCCGATCAACGCAAGAATCACCGTCATCGCCATGGGACGGAACATTTTACCTTCCACGCCCTGAAGGGTCAGAATCGGCAAATAAACAATCATGATAATCAGCTCGCCAAAAATTGTGGCTTTTCTGACTTCTGAAGAAGCCGCCATGATAACGGTCTCCCGCTCATCTTTTGTAAGTACCCTCTTGCGTTGATGCTGGGCCTCGGAAAGTCTGCGGATACAATTTTCAACAATAATCACCGCCCCATCCACAATCAGCCCAAAATCAATCGCCCCTAAACTCATCAAATTACCTGAGACCTTGCCCATGACCATCCCGGAAATTGCAAAAAGCATTGAAAGAGGAATGACCAAAGCGACAAGTAATCCAGCCCGAAAATTTCCGAGCACAAAGAACAAGACCGCAATGACGAGCAAACCGCCTTCAATCAGGTTTTGTTTAACCGTGTGCAATGTCCGATCCACCAGCTGAGTGCGGTCATAAAAGGTTTTGATTTTGACGCCAGGGGGAAGCGTTTTCTGAATTTCTTTCACTTTGTCATCCACCCGCTTGGCAACCACCCGCGAGTTCTCGCCAATCAGCATTTGCACCATCCCAATAACAGTTTCCCCTTCGCCATCTTTCGTGGCTGAGCCAAGCCGGGGCAAATACCCAACCGTCACAGCTGCCAAATCCTTAATTCTAACCGGCGTTCCTTTTTCTTTGGTCTCGACAACAATTTCTTCAAGATCATGAATGCTTTTAACAAGGCCCTCGCCCCGAATCAAAATTTGTTCCTGAAAGCGTTCAATCCCCGCACTGCCTGCGACTCCGTTATTTTCCGTCACAGCTTCAAATAAATTGCGCAGCGGGATTTTATAGGAGATCAGCTTTTCCGGTTTTACACGAATTTCAAATTGCTTGGCGAAGCCGCCCCACACGTTGACTTCAATGACCCCGGGAACCGAGCGCAGACGATAACCAATATCCCAATCAAGCAAGGATCTGAGCTCTGTGGGTGAATAATCCTTGCCTTCAAGGGTGAAGTGGTAAATCTCCCCCAAACCGGTTGTGGCAGGCCCCAATTCAGGAGACCCAAACTTTTCAGGGATAGATTCTTTGGCTTCCAAAAGCCGTTCCTGGACTAATTGCCGGGCGAAATAAATATTTACGTGCTCTTTAAAAACAACGGTCACCGCCGAAATTCCGTAACGAGAAACAGACCTGATCTCTTCTACGTCCGGCAGGCCGTTCATCGCCGCTTCCACAGGATAAGTAATGAACTCTTCGACTTCCAACGGCCCTAGCGCCGGGGCTTTGGTTAGAATCTGAACCTGGACATTCGTAACATCCGGCACCGCATCGATGGGAAGCCTGGATAAGGAAATAAAACCAACGGTGATTAAAAGCACCGTAAAAATTAAAATAAAAAGCTTGTTACGGATTGAAAAGGAAATGATTTTCTCAAGCACGGTTAATCCTCCTCACCAAGCTCGTCTTTTAAAAGCTCTGACTTCAGAGTGAAAGTCCCGTGCTCGGCAATCACTTCCCCTTCGGCTAAACCATCTACAATTTCAATTTGGGTCTCAGTCTCCTGACCTTTTTCCACTTTCCGGACCTCAAAAACACCCTCTTCCTTTTTCACAAAAACGACAAAAGCGTCCTCTAACGTCTGGAGACTTTCGACGGGAATCAGGATGCTTTTCTTTTCGGATTGTTTGATAATCTTGCCGGTAACCGCCATCCCAAATTTCAATAAGTGCTCATCGTTTTCCACATCAACCCGGATTTTAATTGTGCGGCTGGTTTCATCCACCCGCGGAGAGATAAAAACCACCTTACCTAAAAATTCCTTACGCGGATAAGAAATACTCGTAACAATAACTTTTTGATCCAGGCTGATAAAACCAAGGTCTTTTTCATAAATGTCAAAGCTGGCCCGCAGAAGATCCGGATTCGCGATAGTCGCAATCGAAGTTATGGAATCTACCCGCTCACCTTCTTTTACGTATTGAGCAATCACAATCCCGTGCAAGGGCGACAGAATTTCCAGTTGCTGCCCTTTAAATGTCTGCACCATTGCAACACTCACGCCCTCGTCGACAGTGTCTCCAACTGTTTTCTTGAAGGATTTCAGAATTCCGGATTCCTTACTGACAATATGCGTTGTGCTTTCGGTGTCCTGAGCAATTGATCCGTACGCTTCAATGGAAGATTGAAGTTTTTGCTTGATTGTTTCCACGACGCTAATCCCAACAGATTCCTGCAGTTCTTTTTTCATGTGGACAACTTGGACTGCAGGACTCGTTCCGGTTTCGTCTTTATGCTTTTTTTCACATCCTCCAAACACCAGAACAGAGATCAAAAACAGGTTGAAACAAAATAAATTTATTTTCATGACAAATTTTCTCCTTCAGGCACTTTAACGCGTTGGACAACCTGATCAAGTATTGCCACCCTCTCTTTATAATTTTTTAGGGCGTTGAAATACCCAAGCCGGGTCTCTTTGATAGTCTTGATATTTTCAAGATAGGCGAGAAAGGCGATCTCCCCTTCTTCGTAGCGAACCGTGATTTGCCTTAGAAGTTCATTGGCCTCATCCAAAGATTTCTTTTGAAGTACGACTCGTTTATCGGAAAGCTCGGCTTCGAGAAATGCCTGGTAGACCTCGAGTCCAATTTGTCTTTTAAAGGCGTCTAGGTGAATCGATTGCTTTTCCTTTTCAGCCTTCGCCTCTTTAACTTTTCCAAAATTAAAACCCCAAAGAGGATACGAAGCTTCCAAAAGCAGGCTGATGTCATTGTTAAAACTTTGAGTGCTGCGCTCAATCCCGATGCTCATTTGAGGAAAAACTGCCTTGAAGACGGCGCTCCAGAATCCTTTTTTGGCGCTGCTAAGGCGCGTTTTCTCAATTCGAAGATCCGCCCTGTCACCAAGCGCTTGCTCGGTCAAAGAAGTGTATTCTTCATGAAGAGGTTCATATTCAAGGGAGTCTGACAGCGCAATAGCGTCTTCAACATTACGCCCCAGCAGCAAACTCAATTGCCCCTGAGAAACTTTGAGATTCTTTTCGGTAACTAAAAGATCATCTTCGGCCTTAGCGACTTCGATTCTAGCCCGAATCAAATCGCTTTTCGCTGAATTGCCAGATTGAAATCTCGTTTCGACTTGAGACAAAAACTGACGTGTTGTTTCAAGATTTCCCCTTGCGACTTCAAGCCCCTTTTCTTCGGCAAGGATACGCGCGTAGGTTTCCTTAACCTGAACTGAAACTTCCGCCCAGGCAATCGTTAGTTGATCTTTAGCGATATTGACTCCGTCGTGCGCAATCCGGGCTTTCAAGAATCGCGTCCCAAACGGATCAAGCGGCTGCTTCAAGGCCACGACATCGGCTTCGGGGTTGTGCGAGCCATTTTCATCTTTCCTCAGTCCTCCGACATTCAATTCAAGCCGCGGATCGGGCAGGGCTTCAGCCTGAATCCAACGGCCTTTTGAGGCGCTGATTTCTTTACGCGCCTCAATCATTTTCGGATTTTGAGAATAAGCCGTGCTTAACGCCTGCTCAAGAGAAAACCCTTCTTGGGCAAAGGCGGAACTACCGAACAAATTAAGTAATAAAAACAAAGTTATATATTTTTTCATGGCCTTTTTTAAAAGTGAATAGACTGCGTTTGAGTTAAAGGGTCAGGACAGACGCCGGGCGTCTGGAATCAGAAGGCGAGAGGCGGATGAAAAATCGAAGCTGCGGGAGAATCGGGGTGAAACAAAGCATTTTCAAAAATAAAAGTGTCTAGCGGTTGGATATTAGGGGTTAAGGCTGAATTGTGGGTGTTAACCCAGAGATGGCAGTTAGAGCAGTGAATGAAGCAGCAATCTGAATCTTGATTGGATTCGGAATGCGCTGCCTGGTCTTTATAAGCAAAAGCAGGCTCTATCAGAACACAATTAAAGATTCCGACAAGGGCCGCAAAAGCTAGAATAAACAACAATTTGCGCGATTTCATACTGCCAGAATGATACACCCGGATCGGAGGAGTGTCAAAAAACAATAATGCGAAGGCTGTTTCTATCAGGATTCCAGTTCGATGCGGTGCCGGACCTCTTTGCCCTGCTTCATATATACTGCATCCTCAGCGATATTGTTGGCAAGGTCGGCGATACGCTCGAGGTCATGGCTGATCCGTACCAGCTTCATGCCGGTTTTGACGATCAGCGGATCTTTTTCCATGAGTGATTGAACTTTTGCGTAAAGACGGTCATTAAAATCATCCACGAGGTCGTCGCGCTTGAGTACGTCACGGGCAAGCTCCGTATCGCCTTTAATGAAAGAAATCAAAGCATCTTTGAGCATTTTGCGGGTCACGTCCGCCATTTCGGCCAACGACAGATCGGTTTCAAACGGCGGTTCATCGCAAAGAATCAGCGCGCGCTCGGCAATATTAATGGCGTGGTCCCCCATCCGTTCCAGGTCCGTATTCATTTTAAGAATGGCCGTGATCATGCGCATGTCCGCCGCCATGGGCTGGTCCAGCGCCAGCAGGCCGTGCCCTTTTTCGTCAATCCGGATCTCAAGCTGATTGATGGTTTTCTCGTCCTCAAAAACCTGCTTGGCGAGATTGCGGTCGCGTTTAAAGAGCGAAGTCACTGCTTTCGCAATCATTTCCTCGACAAGCGCGCCCATTTTAAAGATTTCCTGCTTAAGCTCTTCCAGATCTTTATGAAAATGGCGTTCCATTATCCGAACCTCCCTGTGATGTAATCCTCAGTTTCCTTCTTGTCCGGATTGGTAAAGATTTTGGTCGTCTCGCCATGTTCAACCACATTCCCCAGATAAAAAAAGGCCGTAAAATCGCTTACGCGCGCGGCCTGCTGCATGTTGTGCGTGACGATGACGATCGTATAATTTTTCTTGATCTCATAAATCAATTCCTCGATTTTTCCGGTAGAAATCGGATCCAGGGCCGAACAAGGCTCATCAAACAGGATCACTTCCGGCTTTACGGCCAGGGCGCGCGCAATGCAAAGCCGCTGCTGCTGGCCGCCCGAAAGACTGGCCCCGGAATGATTAAGTTTGTCCTTAACCTCATCCCACAGAGCAGCCTTTTGCAAAGATTCTTCAACGATCTCTTGCAGCAGGTCCTTTTTTTTAAACCCATTCAGCTTGAGCCCGGCGGCAACATTATCGAAAATCGACAGCGTCGGAAAGGGATTGGGCCTCTGAAAAACCATGCCCACCTTTCTGCGCAGTTCGATGATATCCGTTTTCTTATAGATATTTTCTCCATCAATCAGGACTTCACCCTCGATTTTCGCATTCGGGCTGAGCTCATGCATGCGGTTAAGGCAGCGGATAAAAGTGGACTTCCCGCAGCCGGAAGGACCGATGACGGCCGTAACCTGATTAGGCTTGATTTCCAGCGCAATTTCTTTCAGAACTTTATTTTCACCAAAATAGGCGCTTAACTGACGGACCTGTATTTTTGTTTGAGGTTCCATGGCTGCAGTTTCGATTTGACCCTCCCTTTTCAAACTATTCAAAGATTTCCCTTTTAAAGCCATCGCAAGACTCACGTCTGTATCCTGTATTTGTTTCTTGTCAGGAAACGGCTGGTAAGTGTTAAAGAAAAAATCATGCCGATGAGAACCAGCGCGCCGGCCCAGGCCTGGCGGTGCCAGTCATCAAAAGGCGCAATCGCATAAACGAATATCTGCAGCGGCAGCGCGGCAATCGGCTCCATCAGGCTATGACTCCAGATGCGGTTGCCGAAAGCTGTGAAAAGCAGGGGTGCGGTTTCGCCGGCCACGCGCGCAATGGCGAGCAGCACGCCGGTCATAATTCCCGGCAAGGCGGTTTTCATCACAATGTTGACCGTCGTCCGGAAGCGGCTAATTCCGAGAGCCAACGCGGCTTCGCGCAATGTATTCGGTACCGTGCGCACCATTTCTTCCGTCGTTCTGAGAACAATCGGGATCAGCATAAAACCAAGTGCGAAAGCACCGCTCAGCGCTGAAAAAGTTTTTAAAGGCAGCACGAACAGGCTGTAGGCAAAAATACCGACAACAATCGAAGGAATGCCGGTCATGACATCCGCTGTAAACCGGATAATGGCGGCGGGGCGGTTATTGCCGTATTCGGCAAGATAAACACCGCCGAAAATTCCGATGGGCAGCGCCCAGGCGCACGCGAGACTGATCAGGAGAATTGTGCCCACAATGGCATTGGCCATGCCGCCGCCGGACTCTCCGACCGGCTTCGGTAAATGAGTAAAGAAATCAAGATTGATGCTGGTAAGTCCCTTGCTGATTAAATAGCCCAGAATGCTGATCAAAGGAATAAGGGCTAAAATCGCGCACAAAAAAGTTACCGTCACCATGACGGTGCTAAACAGCCGCCTCCCCGCGTGGTTCATACAATTAATCCTTTGGGCTGATTGCGAATGACCGACCAGACCAGTACCCTCGCGGCAATGTTAAGCAGCAATGTTACAATCAGCAGGATCAGCCCCACTTCGACCAGCGCGGATGTGTACATAGGCGTTGTGGCTTCGCTGAATTCGTTGGCCAACAGCGCGGCCATGGTGTAGCCAGGCGCAAAAAGAGATGCCGAGATCTGATGCATATTGCCGATGACCATGGTCACGGCCATGGTTTCGCCCACTGCGCGCCCCAGTCCCAGGATGACCGCGCCCAGAACCCCTGAGCGGCTGACCGGAAAAATCGACAAATTAACCATTTCCCAGCGCGTCGCTCCAAGGGCGAGAGCGGCTTCTTTTAAAGGTGTCGGCACTGTGGAAAAAACTTCGCGGGAAATGGATGAAATAGTGGGCACGATCATGATACTGAGAATAATGCCCGCAGCCAGCATGCCAATCCCATAAGCCGGTCCTTGAAATAATGGCAAAAATCCCAGATATTTTGCGAGGAACGGCTCAACATGAATTCTCAAAAGCGGCACGAGTACGAAAATTCCCCAAAGCCCGTAAATGACGCTTGGAATTGCGGCCAGGAGTTCAATCAGAATATTCAAGGGCGTGCGTATCCATATCGGACCCAGTTCGGCGAGAAAAATGGCGATCCCCAGAGAAAGCGGCACTGCGATGAAGATGGCCAGTAAAGCGGAGATCACGGTTCCGTAAATAACGGGCAGGATGCCGAACTCTTCTGTCACCGCATCCCAGTGATGATCCCAGAGAAATCCCAGGCCGAACCTTTGCATGGACGGCCAGGCGTAATAAAGCAGCACCGCCAAAAGCAGCAAGGCCAGGACAAGCACCATCCAGGCCATGCAGGCAATCGCAAATTTAAAGAGAGGATCTTTCAACTGTTTTTTGATCAAGGGCTCATTCCTTTAAAAAACCGGAAAGCATAAACGGGTTGGCGACGACAAGGGAGTGAACGACGCCTGTGAACCTGCCCGCCTATGCTCTCCGGCTTTTATCTTGCCTGCAAATCAGGCAATCTGGACTTCACCCAGCTTGGCTTGAATCTTCGCCACGATACTTTCGGGCAGCGGCGCGTATAAAAGCTGTTCAGCATGCTGCTGGCCGTCTGTAACAGCCCACTTAAGAAAATCAAGCATGGCCTGGCCTTTTTCAGCATCCTTCTGCTTTTGATAGATCAGAATCCAGGTAAACCCTGAGATCGAATAAGCCTCCGCACCGTCCGGATCAACCAGTGAAACGCGGAAATCGTCCGGCATGGTTGCGAGTTTTCCTTCAATCGCTTTGGTTGTGCTGGCAAGCGACGGGGTAATAAAATTTCCCGACTTATTCTGGACCTGCGCATAAGGCAGGCCATTTTTTTCCGCATAAGCGAGCTCAACGTAGCCGACAGAATTAGGAGTCTGCTTGATAGTGCCGGCAACGCCTTCATTACCTTTACCGCCCAGGCCGACCGGCCAGTTGACCGAAGTCCCCTTGCCAACCTTTCGCTTCCACTCGGATGAAATCGAGGAAAGATAGTCGGTGAAGATATTGGTTGTGCCGCTGCCATCCGAACGGCGCACGACCACAATGTCTGCCGCTGGAAGATTAATGTCCGGATTATTGTCCGCAATGGCTGGATCATCCCATTTTTTAACTTTGCCGAGAAAAATCCCGGCAATTGCGTCAGGCGTCATCTTTAAACTTTCCGAAACTCCCGGAATGTTGTAGGTGACGACCACGGCGCCGGCAACCATCGGAATATGCAGCAGTTTTCCCGGGGCAGCCCGCAGCTGGTCATTGGTGAGCGCCGCATCCGAAGCGCCGAAATCAACCGTTTCAGCGGAAATCTGTTTGATGCCGCCACCGGAGCCGATCGACTGATAGTTGAAATTCACTTCAGGGCTCACTTTTTGATATTCCGAAAACCACTTGGAGTAAATTGGATACGGGAATGTCGCTCCCGCGCCGTTAATCAGTTTACCGCGCGCAGCAAATCCGCTGGCATTCGCAACCATCATCAGTCCCAGCAAACCCGCCGTAATTTTCTTAAATTTGGTTTCCATTTCAAATATCTCCTTTTTGGTGTTTAAATTAGAATTTCCAGATCAGGTCGAGCTGAAACCGGCGCTGCTCTTCATCAAGAACTGTTCCCGTGCCGGCATTCAGATTGTTCACAAAGAACGCAGCGGCATTGAAGCTGATCGTATCCGTCAGCCCGTAACCCGCCTTGATCACGCTGCCGCGCTTGCCCGAATGGCCCGCAAATCCGAAATCGCTGTCATTAAAGCCGGGCGTCATTTCAGAACCGATGCGCTTGTAGGCATAGCCCAGTTCCCAGTCGCCTTTCTTTTTCACGCCGCCAATCTTCAGGCCAAGCGCCCAGCCATAGCTGTCAGCATTTCCCACGCGCGCGTTGGCCGTGTTGAGGGCATAGTCAAAATAGGGCTTAAACGCCTTGCCCATGACATCCACCTTAAACTCGTTGTAGACTTCCCAGACTTCGAAATCTACCGCATCAAGCTCGGTGGCGGCGCCGGCGATATTAAAGTTGCCGCGCGCCAGCGATGTACCACCGACGAGAAAATTGCTTTTCGTGGCATAGTCATTCCAGCTGTAATACGAAGTTGCTCCCAGCCATTCCACGGCACGGTCAGAAAGCGGCGTAGGAAACGTACTTTTGAGTCCGAGCTGATAGGCGAAAAGTTCTGCATCGCCGCCAACCGCACTGTCTTCATCCAGAACAAATTGTCCGGCCGTAAAAAAGCCGCCCAGCAGAAAATCCGGGGTGTCGATCACGGCAAAATCCATTGTTTCCGTGAGACCTTCGGGTGTCACATCACCGTCCCAGATAATATCTGTAGACCCTTTTTCAAACAGGTTGTCCTGTTTACCGCCAACGATCGTTAAGTTTTTCACCGGCCCAATTTTGGCAAAGTTCGGTGAATAAGCGGCATAGGCCTTTGTAATATTGACCTGTTTACCGGCGAAATTGGAGTCAAACGTTGTATTTGTGGAAACATTATCTCCCAAAGTCGTAGTGCCAAAAGCCTGTTCACCCGATGCCAGGGCGAAGCCAGCCTTCATCTCCGGGCTAAACTTCTTTTCCCAGCCAAAACGCAGACGGTAGCGGAACCGGTTACGATCGTCGGTTTCCGTTAACGCGCCGGCCGAGTTTGAAAATGACTCGTAGCGCAAGCGCAAGTCCCCCTTAAAGGAAAGATCCTTCAGCCACTTATTGGCTCCACCGGTCGCAAGGGCCAATCGATCTTCAAATTCTTTGTCTGACATTGGAATCGGTTCACCCGTCGCGGAGGGTGCGGCCGTCACAGTTGGACCGTTATCCATCTGGGAAATTTTCTGGTTCTGGCGGTCGATCGTTTTTTGCATTTGGCCCATTTGTTTCTGCAGGTCCTGGACCATGCTCAGAAGCTGAGAATCATCGGCCCAGACGATCTGCGCCGAAATAAAGCTCAGCATGATGAAGTTTAAGATTATGAACAGCGCTTTTGTTTTTAACATTGTTTCTATCTCCTTTTATTTTTTTGACGTAACTTTTGAAGGTCTTTTTCAACTTGCCGCGTAACGGCGTCGTACTGATCGTAGTCGCCGCGGCTCAGCCGTTTTTTAATTTCAATTTCGGCTATCAAGTGACCCAGGCTGTCGCGCTGGGCCTGGAGGCAGGTAATAAATTGTTCCCTGTTTTTCATAAACGAAGTTTAAATCAGCCTTGTCAGGGTCTCGTGATGATCATGTAAAGTCTGTGTAAAGGCCGGTCCGGCTCACGCCGGTATCGGCGTCCGGGGAAAGCCCCATCCGGATCAGCTGCTGTTCCTGCTGGTCCTTCTGAAAATGCGAATAATATTCATCCTTAATCCCGCGCAGCCGGCGAAGATTGCGGGCAACCTGGCCCGCGGTTTCCCGGACGAGCAGCTCGCCGTTTTCACCGTTTACATCTTCCAAACGCTGAATGAGGTTCTCCAGCAGGTTTCTTTGGCGCCGCAGTCCCAAAATCATCAGTTCCCGTTCAAACATGGCCGCCTCCTTGTAGGTTCAGCTCTTTTAGTGTTGGCCCGATGTTATAGGAGGCATGTTTGGGATAAATGAAGAGGGCGTAAAAAATGCGTAAATGGGTGGGCGTAGGATTTCTGCTGTTACTCGGCTGGCTGCTGGCTTTTACCAGTCTGCGCTGGGATTCCATCTCAGTGGACGAACCCACTCACTTCGATTATGGCCGGCGGGCTTTGGAGGGGAAATTTGAATTCCGGAATTGGTGGGACGGCGCCAAAATGCCGGTCAGCGTGCTGAACGTTCTTCCCGTCCGTTTAGTCCGTCCGGAGTGGCTGGCCAGATGTCCTCAGTGTCCCGAGGCGATACGGCTCGGGCGGCATGTCACGCTGTTATTTTCAGTACTTTTAGGATTACTGATTTTTTGCTGGGCCGAAAAACTTTACGGAACAGCGGCCGGTTTTCTTGCGCTTATGCTCTTTACATTTTCTCCCAACCTGCTCGCCCACCGCCGTTACGTCACCACCGATCTATATGTCACGCTGATGTTTTTTGCTTCGTTCTATTCGCTTTGGAGTTTCGAGCGTTTCGGCGGCTGGCTGCGCGGTATGCGCACGGCCTTGCTGGCGGGAATTGCGCTGGTCGTCAAAATCAGCGCGTTTTGGCTTTATCCGATTATCGCGATGATTTTCGCGGTCCAAAGTTCCAGGCGGGACAAACCGGGCGGGATGCGCTTAAAAAACGCGGCGGGCTGGCTGGCGCTTTTCGCCTTGACGGCCATCCTTGTGGTCAATGCGGTCTATCTTTTTAAGGGCTCCTTCACTCCGCTGCGTCAGTATTCATTTTTCAGCTCGACCATGAAATCGGCGCAGAAATCTCCCCTTCTGCGAGACGTGGCTGTCCCCTTGCCGCATGCGTGGGTCAGCAGGGTCGACGAAGTCTTATATGTGGAAGAAACCGGCGACACTTACGGCCCGCTTTATTTTTTTGGTCAATATCAAAACGGAAAGGAAAAGAAGGGTTTTAAGGGATATTACTTCGCGGCGTATTTGCTGAAAGAGCCGCTGGGGGCGCAGATACTATTCTTGCTGGCGTTATTTTTCTATCTGAAACGGCGCAAGGAATTCCGGTTTTGGAATGACGAAATATTTTTAGCTGCGCCGGTGATTTTTTTTGCCGTTTATTTAAACTTTTTTTTCAAAACGCAGACCGGCATCCGCTATGCCCTGCCCGTTTTTCCGCTGATCTATGTTTTTACCGCCAGCCTGCTCAAAAACGGGGCCGCCATTAACCGGCGGCTGAAAATCTGCACGGCCGGACTTTTGCTCTATATGGTTATTTCAGTCATGTCCTACTATCCGTTTTTCCTGCCTTACTTTAATGAAATCGTTTGGGACCGTTCGACCGCCTATCGTTATCTATTCGACAGCAACGTGGTATGGGGCGATCAATTTCTGCGCTTGCAGGCCTTTCTAAAGACCCAGCCGGGGCATTATATCTTTAATCCAAAGGCGCCGGTCAGCGGCAAAATTATCTTAGATTTGTGGAGTTACTTTTTCGATAAGGACCGGGCTCAAATGGACTGGCTGGTAAAAAATTACAGGCCCAAAAGCCATATCGCTTACGCGTATTGGATTTATGATACTCGAGAGACATAAGACATTAGACCCAAGACATAAGTGTTAAGTCTTATGTCTATTGTCTAAAGTCTTAAGTCTTTTACGCTGTTGGAAGGGTGAAATAAAACGTGGCGCCGCGGCCGGCCGGGCTTTCGCACCCGACTGTCCCGCCGTGGGCTTCAACGATGTGTTTGACGATGGCCAGACCAAGGCCGGTCCCGCCCAGTTCCCTCGATCGCGCTTTATCGGCGCGGTAAAACCGTTCGAAAACCCGCTGCACGGACTCGGCCGGGACACCCGGGCCGTTATCCTCCACGCTCACTCGAATAAAGCCGCCGCTCCGGCGCGCGCGGATGTCCACGGTGCCGCCGGTTTTGCCGAATTTGACGGCGTTATCAAGGAGGTTCATCAAGACCTGCCGCACCCGGTCGCGGTCGGCCGTGACCCTCAGGCCGGTCTCAAGATGCGATTGGATCGTAATTTTTTTCTGGGCGGCCTGCTGGACCAAAAGCACCGCGGCCTGGCGCGCCTGTTCCGCCAAATCCAATTCTTCGCGCCGCAGCGGGGCTTCGCGCGCTTCAAGCCGCGACAATTCGAGCAGGCTGTCAATCAGCCGCGTCAGCCGTCCCGCGTCTTCTTCCATCATGGCCAGAAACCGCCGGCTTTGTTCCTGATCTTTCATGGCGCCGCCGAGCAGGGTTTCGACAAAACCTTTGATCGAGGTCAGCGGGGTGCGCAGTTCGTGCGAAACATTGGCGACAAATTCACGCCGCAAGTTTTCCAAACGGCGCATCTCGGTCACGTCGGTCAGCACGAGAACGCCGGCGGTGCGGCCGCGCGGCACCGCGATGCCGGCCGCGCCCGCTTTTAATCTTTTCTCTTCGGGATAATCCATTTCGATTTCCGCGGTCACGGTCTTGCGTCCGAGCAAGGCCTCGTCCATCATCAGGTCGATTTCGCGGATTTGAATCACCTGGATCAAACTTTTTCCGGTTACGCTTTCGCGCTTCACGCCCAGGATCCGCTCCCCCGCGGCATTAATGAAAAGGACTTGCTTCTCCTGGTCCACGGCCAGCACGGCCTCGCCCATATTTTCCAGGACAATGGACAAATGCGAACGTTCGTGCTCAATCTCTTCAATTTTAGTTTTAAGCTGCGCCGCCATATGGTTGATGGCGCCGGCCAGCGATTGAAAATCCTGCCGGTGGCCGAGGTTGACCTTGCGGCTCAGGTCTCCGGCGGCAAAACGTTTGGCGGCGGACGTGAGTTTTTCAACCTGGCGGGAAACGGAATTACGGGAATAAAAGAATGCGGCGGCAAAGCCGGCCAAAAATGCGGCGGCGGCGATGAGGATGGGGACTAATTCAAACTTCATTCTCGAAACGGTATCCCACGTTTTTGACGGTGAGGATGCGGCTGCCTTCGTTTTTGAGTTTTTTGCGCAAAGCGCCGATATGCATGTCCACGGTACGGGTCTCGATATTCAGGGACTCGTCATAGCCCCAGACTTTTTCCAGCAAGGCTTCGCGGGTAAGCACGCGGCCGTCCGCCTCCAGCAGTGTTTTCAATAGATCATATTCCTTCGAGGTAAGTTCCAGCGCTTTGCCTTTGAGCAGGACGCCGTGCCGCGCCGTGTCCATTTCGATTGTGCCGGCCTTCAGCACGCGGTCTTTCGGCTTTTCGTGCCCGCGCCGCAAAACGGATTTTACGCGGGCCACCAATTCGCGCGGGCTGAACGGCTTGGTCACATAATCGTCCGCGCCCAGCTCAAGGCCCACCACTTTATCCGCCTCTTCGCCCTTGGCCGTCAGCATAATAATAGGAAGGCCCGCGGTTTTGTAGTTTTGCTTAAGGATTTTGCAGATCTCGATGCCGTCGATTTCCGGCAGCATTAAGTCCAGGATCAAAAGCGCCGGCTTTTCGCGCTGGGCCATTTCCAGGCCCGTGTCGCCGCGCTGGGCCGTTAAAACCCGGAAACCCTCCTGTTCAAGGTTATATTTCACGAGCTCGATAATATTTTTTTCATCCTCGACCAGCAGGATTTTTTCTTTGGCCATAAGCTGTCCGGAATTTTAAATTCCAGCCCCCGCAGGCATCATAAACCTTTCTTGTGTCCAGGGCATGTAAACTCCGGGTAAAGAATTGTTAAAACTTTGAAAGACTTGGGAGGCCTGTGATTCTTCGAAGCAAACTATTTTTTTAACTGCAGGGCTTCCTGGATTTTGCCGACCAGGGTCTCAATCGTGAATGGTTTTTTAAGGGTGGCGTAGATATGCCCTAAATCGAAAAGCTTGGCGGGGATTTTTTCATTCACGCTCGCGATGATGACGGGCGTGTCGTTCTTTTTTTCGGTGCGCAGCTTCACAAAAAATTCTTCGCCGTCCATGACCGGCATGATCATATCGAGCACGATCAGGTCCGGCTTGTGCGTTTCGAGGATTTCCAGCGCCTGCTTGCCGTTGTGGGCGCGCAGGATATGAAAGGATTCGCCCTGCAGGTAAAGGCCATAGAGGGTGTGCAGGTCTTCGTCGTCATCCACAATCAAGATCGTCGGTTCTGCTTTCACTGCCAATGCCTCCCCCTATAGGAATAGTAGCTGATCACTCAGGTAACGGGAAATTCTACTGTAAAAGCGGCTCCTTTGCCAAGCCCTTCGCTTTCGGCCCAAATCCGGCCCTGATGCAGCGCCGCGATATCGCGCTATATCGTAAGCCCCACGCCGATGCCCATGCTCGATGCCGTCTTCTGCACAAAGCGGTCGAAGATTCTTTCTAAGTCCCCTTTTTCAATCCCCAGGCCCGTGTCGGTGACATGGACGCGGATAAATCCGTCTTCCAAACCGCTGCGCAGAGTGATCGAGCCGATTTCCGTGAATTTCACGGAGTTGCCGATCAGATTTAAAAAAAGCCGGTACAGCATGTCGCGGTCGCCCTTCATCGCCAGCGGTTTTTTGGAAAGATGGGTTTCGAGTTTGATTTTTTTCTGCTTACAAATCGGCTCCATGTCCTGCCGGACCTGTTCCAGCACTTCATTAAGGTCAATGTCCGCCTTGACCGAACGGTCCATGCCCGATTCGAGTTTGGACAAATCCATGATGCTCGTAATCGTGCGCATTAGCCGGTCCGTATTATTTTTCAGCATGTCCAGGACCTGGCGGTATTTTTCCATCTCGCTGTTTTTTTCAATTTCTTTCTCAAACCAGCTCACCGCCATTTCGAATTTGGCGGTCGGAGTCTTCAGCTCATGGGCCACGTCGCGGATCAGGGATTCTTTCATCAGCTCAATCCGCCGGAGTTCGGTGACATCGCGCATTACGCCCTGCACCAGCTTGATATTGCCGTCATGGTCCAGCACGGGCGTGAGGTTGGTCAGATAATAAATTTCCGCGCCCGAACCGCGGTGAATGTGCGTGGTGGCGAGATTGGACACTTGTTTTTTGATCTGCGCCAGTTCCTCCAGGGCTTCCTGGAATTTTTTGCGCGAATCTTCGTTATGCAGCGCGAGAAAAAGCGGCAGGCCGTCGACCAGCAGTTCTTCGCGCGTGCAGCCGGAAAACCCGCGGTTCAGCAGGATCATGTCCCCCTGCGGCGTCAAAGCGAAAATGATGTCGCCGGCATTCTCCACGATGAGCCGGTATTTTTCTTCGGATTC
>ORMF010220993.1_pt1 | contig 24444 bp, 20 predicted proteins | sample 1779871 | NCBI WGS metagenome assembly ORMF01 (sample SAMEA104232316, study PRJEB22302) | groundwater metagenome | biome: forest; feature: aquifer; material: groundwater | place: USA | collected 2011-08-07 | depth 5.4 m | reverse complement strand
GAAGTTGCGGCCAATGATCATCGGCTCGGACTCGGGGTGATTGATGTTGTTCGGGATGATGGCGCGGCCGGCGGCGACTTCGGCGCGCACGAATTCGGGGGTGATTTCAGCAGGAATGCGTTGGGGGAAGCGGCGGAAGACCGACGGAAGATAGGAGTTGGAAGATGGGAGTTGGGCAGAACCCATGTGCTGTTTCTCCAAATCGTTGCGGACGTTGTCGCGGGACAAATCACCCAACTTCGATCTGCCATCTGCCATCTGCTTTCGTCCCATGTTCTCGCGGATGGCGATGAACTCCATCTCGGGCGTGATGACGCCCTGCTTCGCGTACCAAAGCTGCGTGACGGGATGACCTTTGCTTGCGCGGAGCGGCTTGCGGCGCTGACCGAGCAGTCCGGGAAATTCCACAAGTCGATTCTTCTCCGCCTTGCTTGCAAACTCGGCGTGCTTGCCGGAGAGATAGCCGTTATCCATCGGCTTCACTTCGCGCCCGGCGTGCTCTTCCACGTCGCCGCGTTTCAAAATCCAGTCGCGGCGTAGCGCGGGCAGACCTTCCTCCGACTTGCCCGTGAAAACAGAATCGCCCCAGGGCCCGGAGCAGTCATAGACGCGAACCGGTTCATTCGCCTCGACCGCACCGGTGTAAGACTTCGTCGGCGTGAGCGTGATCTCGCGCATCGGCACGCGGATGTCGGGATGAATCTTGCCTTGCACAAAAATCTTTTTGCTGGCGGGCAGTTGTTCACTGCTGTGCGGTTCGAACGAATCTTTGGTTGCGATCATAAATCTATTTTGGGTCTTGGGTTCGGCGTCTAGGTTCTGGGGAACACAAAACGCATTTAGGATTCAGGAAAAGCTTGGAGAAGGTCGGCCACAGTGGCCCTCCGCGAGGAGTTCCTACGCCAGCATTACCTGGATCAGTTTTTCGGGTCTTCGGCGTTCCGCGCCGAACTCTCAGCCTTCGTCGTCCCTGCGGACGGCCGGTTGGCTCCCCATCTATTGGCAAGGCTAGGCCGATGCCGGCAGCCGGTCAAGGAAACGAATTGACCCCGGGCTGGCGACAGGAGTAGGCTGCGTTTGTGAATCGCAATTTGAATCTGAACCTGCTGCTTAACGCGCTGCTCCCGGGCCGCGCGGTGGTCGGGTTCTGATTGCACGCAGAGAATTTCCAGAACCCCACTGCCAAACCGGCGGTGGGGTTTTTGTTTTTGAAATCTTAATCTTAATCATACTCTTGCACTTAATCCCGGGTGAGAGTGTGACGGGGATTAAGATTAAGACTGAACAAAGGCACAATCATGCTGAAAGAGCCGTCCAAAAAGTATCGTCCGTTCCCGCCGGTGTCGTTGCCCGACCGGCGATGGCCCAACCGCGTCCTCACGCAAGCGCCGCGCTGGTGCAGCGTGGACCTCCGCGATGGCAACCAGGCGCTCGCTGTGCCGATGAATGTTTCGCAGAAGCTTGAACTGTTCAGCACGCTCGTGAAGTGCGGCTTCAAGGAAATCGAAGTCGGCTTTCCATCCGCGTCGAACACGGAGTTCACGTTCAATCGCCGCCTCATCGAAGAGAAACGCGCGCCGGACGATGTCTGGTTGCAGGTGCTCGTGCAGGCGCGCGAGGATTTGATTGAGCGCACCTTTGAATCGCTGGTCGGCGCGAAGAAAGCCATCATTCATCTCTACAACTCCACGTCGCCGGCGCAGCGCCGCGTGGTCTTTGGCAAGTCGAAGGACGAAATCAAAGCCGTCGCCGTGCAAGGCGCGCAGTGGATCAAGAAACGCTTGTCCCGGCTCCCGGGAACCGACGTCATGCTGCAGTATTCACCGGAAAGCTTCAGCGCGACAGAAGTGGAATACGCGAAGGAAGTTTCCGAAGCCGTGATGGACGTGTGGCAACCCACGCCGCAGCGCCCGATGATTCTGAATTTGCCGGACACCGTCGAAGTCGCCATGCCCAACGTGTATGCCGACCAGATCGAGTGGATTTGCCGGAATATCAAGCATCGCGATTCAATCATCATCAGCCTGCACACGCACAACGATCGCAGCACGGGGGTGGCCGCGACGGAGTTGGGCCTGCTCGCGGGTGCGGATCGCGTCGAGGGCACGCTCTTCGGCAACGGCGAGCGCACCGGCAATCTCGACATCGTCATCGTCGCGATGAATCTCTACATGCACGGCATTGATCCAAAGCTGGATTTCTCCGACCTCAATGCGATTCGCAAAGTCTATGAGCGTTGCACCGGCATGACGGTGCCCGAGCGGCAGCCGTACGGTGGCGAATTGGTGTTCACCGCGTTCAGCGGTTCGCATCAGGACGCCATCAAGAAGGGACTGACGGAACGGGAGCAAGGCGGCCCGGCGCATTGGGATGTGCCGTATCTCACGATTGACCCGACGGACATCGGACGCGAATACCGGGAAGTCATCCGCGTCAACTCGCAGTCCGGCAAAGGCGGCGTGGCGTATTTGCTGGAGACGGAGTTCGGCATTTCGCTGCCCAAGGACATGCAGCGCGAGTTCGGCCCGATTGCGAACGACGAGGTGGACCGACTGGGGCGCGAAGTCAGCGGCACGGAGTTGAAGGCGATGTTCTGGCGCGAATACATCGAGCGCCCGCAACCGTGGTCGTTGCAGGGTTTCGAGACCGAGAGCAAAAATGGCATCGTGAAATGCCGGGCGAAGTTGTTGCGCGACGGCAAGCCGGTGGAGTTTTCCGGTGAAGGCAACGGTCCGCTTGCGGCGCTGGTCCACGGATTCACCACGGCGGGCGTACCGCGCTTCGAGATCACGAATTACAGCGAGCACGCCTTGAGTTCGGGCGAAGGGGCGGCGGCCATTGCCTACATTCAAATCAAAATCGCCGGCGGAAAATCTCGCTGGGGCGCGGGCGTGGACACAAACATCGAACTCGCCTCGGTGCGCGCGGTGTTGAGTGCGTTGAACCGGTCATGCCCGGCGTGATCCTTCGACGTTTTCTGTTTTTCTGACTCGTCAAACGCCCGGGTATGGTTTAGCATTGCCTGCGAAAATGAAATTTATTCGCCGCCTGCTGGTCGCCGTCACATTCATTGGATTCTGCGCCGCGCATCCCGCCGTGCGGGCCCAACTCGCGCCGGTTACCCCCACGCCGCCGGAAACACCCGCTTCGCTCGTGCCGCTGGTTCCGCCCGTGCCCGCAACCCCCCCCCAATTCCCCTCGCCCCCGTCCACCCCCCGGCCCCGCAACCGCCGCCCACCGGTCCCCTCGCGGCGGGGATTCTCGCCTTTGACGCGGAGACGAAGGAAACCATTCTCAAGTCCGGTGAGATGGCGGCGACTTACCTCTTCCATCTCACGAATGTTTCCCCCGCCGAAGTCACCATCAGCCGCGTGCAACCCTCCTGCGGTTGCACCACGGCGCAATTGCCACCGATGCCCTGGAAGATTCCAGCCGGCGGCACCGGCCAGATTCCGGTCAACATGAACGTGCAAGGCAAGAGCGGGGTGGTGATGAAGACGCTCACCGTTTTCACCGACAAGGGACAAAAGATGCTGATGCTGAAAACCACGATTCTCCAACCCGACCCCCAGTTGATGACGGCGGCGGATCGTGAGCGCAATCAACTGCTCGCCAAGACCGACCGGCAGGCGGTGTTCAAGGGCGATTGCGCCCGTTGCCACGTTGAGCCGGTGATCGGCAAGGTCGGCAAGGATCTGTACCTTACGGCGTGTGGCATTTGCCACGAGACGGAGCACCGTGCCACGATGGTGTCCGACCTGCGCAATCTGCCGAATGATACGAACGCGGATTATTGGAAACTGATGATCACCATCGGCAAGGAGGGTACGCTCATGCCGGCCTTTGGGCAGACGCTCGGCGGACCGCTCTCGGACCCGCAAATCAAAACGCTCGTGGATTATCTGGTCGCGAACTTCCCGGCCAAGGGCACAAATTCCCGACCCTTCCTGCCCAAGCCGAAGAGTTAGCTTTTAGCAGTCATTCCAAGCCGGAACCGTTTTTTACCGCTCCTTTCGCGTTGCCGCGCCTTGCAGCCATTCGTATCGTGCGACCGTGCCGCCAACGGATCATAAACCTTCGCCGCTCGCCGCGCCCGTGACGATGCTTTGGGGGGTCGGCGATGAACGCACGCGACAACTCGCGCGCCTCGACATCGCCACGGTTGAGGATTTGTTGCTCCACCGCCCACGCCGTTACGAGGACCGGCGGAACTTCCAGTCCATCGCCAAACTCCGACTCGGCGAAGCCGCGATCGTGCGGGGCAAAATCATCGCCGCCGGCGTGAAGCGTTGGCGCAAAAGCGCGCGCGCGATGTTCGAGTGCGTCATCGACGACGGCACGGCGCATCTGCATTGCCGCTGGTGGCAGGCGCAACCGTGGATGGAGGAATACTTCACCGTCGGTCGGGAATTCCTGGCGTTCGGCAAGCCGGAGTCGCTGCGCCCGCGGACGATTGATCACCCCGAAACCGAGTGGATCGAGCCCGGCGAGGAAAGTTTCATCCACTTCAATCGGATCGTTCCGATCTATCCGCTCACCGAAGGCTTGCCCCAGGGCTGGCTGCGCGGGTTGCTGTGGCGGACGCTCGAAAAACATGAGCAATTCATAGCGGATTCGTTTGGAGTTCCGGCTTCAGCCGGTCGAGCAAACGCGAACCAACACTCCACAGCCATTGCCGCCATCGAGCCGCCTAAAGGCGGAACTCCGAACCTTCCGTCGCGCGCCAACGCCATTCACATGCTGCATTTTCCGGAGGCGTTGACCGATGTGGAATTTGCGCGGCAACGGCTGGCGCTGGACGAATTCATCGCGCTGCAAATCCAGATTCAACAGCGGCGCAAGAATTTTGAGTCGCGCTCGCAGGCCCTGCCGTGCGCCGGAGACAACCGGCTCATGAAACCCTTCCTCGCCGCCCTCGGCTTCAAACTCACGGGCGCACAAACCCGGGTGTTGCGCGAAATCCGCGCCGACTTGGGCGGCGCGCATCCGATGCGGCGATTGCTCCAGGGCGACGTCGGCTCCGGTAAAACCGCCGTCGCCGCCTGCACGGCGCTAATGGCGTTGGAAAGCGGCTTCAATGTCGCGTTGATGGCGCCGACGGAGATTTTGGCGGAGCAACATTTCCAGAATTTCACGCGGTGGCTCGAACCGCTCGGGGTTAAGGTCGAGATGCAGACGGGCAGCCGCAAAACGGTCGAGAGCCGAGTGTCGACAGTCGAGCGCCAGAAGCCGCCGCCGCCCTCGGCCCTCGGCCCTCGGCCCTCGACTTTATTCATCGGCACCCACGCGCTGCTCACCACCGGTTTCGACGTTCCGAACCTCGGCCTCGTGATCATTGACGAGCAGCACAAATTCGGGGTCGCTCAACGCGAACAACTGGTGCGCAAGGGGCGTTACCCGCATCTGCTCGTGATGACGGCCACGCCCATTCCGCGCACGCTGGGCCTCACGCTTTACGGTGATCTGGATTTGTCCGTGATTGACGAACTCCCGCCGGGTCGCGGCCGGGTGAAAACTTTTGTGCGCATGACGGACACCTTACCCAAGGTCTGGGAATTTCTGCGGCAAAAACTCACGGCGGGCCGGCAGGCCTACGTTGTCTATCCGCGCGTCGAGGACGCGGCGGATGGTTTGAAGGCGGTGACCAAGGAGTTCGATAACTTGAAGGCAAAGCTCGCGCCGTTTCGCGTTGGGCTGCTGCACGGGCGATTGAAGAGCGCGGAGAAGGAAGCCGCGATGGCGGACTTCCGCGCGAATCGTGTCAGCGTGCTGCTCGCCACCTCGCTCATCGAAGTGGGCGTGGACGTGCCGAACGCGACGGTGATGCTGATCGAAAACGCCGAGGCGTTCGGGCTGGCGCAGTTGCATCAATTGCGCGGACGCATTGGCCGGGGCGCGCACGAGAGTCATTGCATCTTGATTTCCGACGCCAAGCAACCGGACTCGCGCCAGCGGCTGCGGGTGCTGGAGGAGACAACGGACGGCTTCCGCATTGCCGAGGCGGATTTGAAGCTGCGCGGGCCGGGGGAGTTGCTGGGCCAACAGCAAAGTGGTCTGCCACGCTTCCGCTTCGGGGACCTGGCCGAAGACCTCGCGCTTATCCGTCAGGCCCGTGACATCGTTGCGAAAATGTAGCCGCCGACGTAAGGAGGCGGACGTTTGGCGTGTCAAAGCGGGTCAAACATTCCACCTTCGCCCATCGTCGTCTCCCAGTTTGCCATCGGAGTAATTTTCCCTCCGAACTATTTCACGCGGGCGGCCAAACTTTTCGGCACTTGGACTTGCTCGGGGGCCGGGATATGCTCGAATCCATAGAACAACCATGACAAGAGTATTCAATCTTGACCTGAAAAAACTTAAAGCCCGCGCGTTTGACCGGGCCGAGTGGGCCGAGAACGCTCTCCGGCGTTACCATTCTGTCATCGAGAAACTTGACGCTGAGGTTGCCCAACAACTGCGCGGGCTTTACCTCTGGATGTTTGTCCCGCCAACGCTGTGGCCGTTCAATGTCCAGGACGTGCTGGAAGATTGCATCGCGGCTCTGGAAAAGGGAAAACGCCTGAACTCCCGGCACCGGCTGCTCATTGACCTGCTGCCGGCGCCACCGGACAAAACCATTTGTGCTGCGGTGGCCGACCACGAACTCCACGTTCAGAAAGGCATCTACGAAGACCTGGTTAAAACACAGGCCAAATATTCTCAAAACGAACTCGCCATCCGCACCGAGCCGGAACTTCGTCGCCAATGGGCGCGCATTAAAGCTGCCTTCAAGGTCCAAGCTTACTGCGACTACAAGGGCGTGATCCGCCGAACCATGACCGCCGAGCGCAACCTGCGTCCATCGTTTTCTGTCAATGTGCGTCGCCGCGAAGATGTCTTTCACGCGGCGTTCGATGCGTTCTGCCTTCGTTGGAATCTTTACGGCATGCAGCACGACGAGCCGCTCCCCCTCAAGCTTGCGGTCAACCTTACCCCCTATGGGACGATGATTCACATTCCCGCCTATTGGTCCTTTGATCCCAAGCGCGACATCCGCTGGGACGCCATCGCCAGGCTCCACCGCGCGCGCGTTCCCGGACGCCAAGGCTCAACGCTTGCCGAGGGAGTTGCGGAACGGATGAAAGCCGCCGGGAAACTTCGCGATCTCGACCAGGAAGCCCTGTGCCGGGGTTTGAAAGGTGATCAGAAGCACGCGTTTCTTTGCGCTGGTCTTGGTTGGGTGCCGGGTACAAGCCCAAAACGCCTCAGCCGACTCCGGGCGGAATTCAAGAGCCGGCGGCTGAAGTAATTTCTTCCGTCTTCGCAACCCGCCTGGGACAGGGTTTGGGGACATTCAGTTCCGTTGAACCGCGCCGAGACGGGTCCATGCTCTGAAACAAAAGAGCATCACCTTATGTTCAAACACTACCGCCAAGGCGACGTGCTCATCGAGCGCATCGCCAAAATCCCAACCACGGCTGCGAAGCAGAACAAATCCAAACATATCATTTTGGCGCACGGAGAAGTCACCGGCCATCACCATGCGCTGGAGTCCGCTGACTCCGCCGACTGGTGGCAAGCAGGAGAAATCTCCAGCGCCAACCAAAAGCCAGCCACTCTCGCTGGAGAACTGTTCGTCTCGCTTCCCTCTGGCGGCGTGGTGACGCACCAAGAGCATTCCGAAATCACATTGCCCGTTGGTAATTACCGCATCACGCGCCAGCGCGAGTATTCACCGGAAGCCATCCGCAACGTGGCGGATTAAACCGTCGTGGGATTCGAAACCTTAACGGATGCGCAACTGGCCTTGATCCCGCAGGTGCGGGATGATTGGTATAAAATCGGGCTGGATACCGCGCCGGTGGACCACCAGAAAGTCCGGGAAATCTTGGGCCGACTGTATGCCCTTGCCCATAAACATGCCCCGAAGCAGGTCGTTCATTTGGCAAGCCCCCTTCAAATTGCCAAGAACATCTCGAACCTGTATTTAGCGGGCCGCCCCGTCGGCAACCATGCCAACCGGCAGGTCAACCGGCAAGTCTGCAAACAATTCGCGGATTTACTCCGGGAACAGTTCCAGGAAACAGCCATTGGTCAAGTCCCGGACCCGGGCATTCATCTGGGGGGTGAGCTCGTCTCTGAACAGATCAATGCCAACATCCGCGGGGTTAGACTATGGCCCATCGCGGGACTCGGGCAGTTCTCAGATTGGCTTTCGTTCTTTGACTTCCTTGGGCGATTGGGAATTGACGTTTCACAATTGGCGCCGTCTTTCGACCTGGCCAAAGCCTGTGGCCGGTCGGTTCTGTTTTGGGATTGGGCCTTTATTTCCGCCCGGCCGGAACGGATTCACCGCGATGCGCAGGGCCGGCTGCATTGCGAAACCGGCGCGTCCATTCGTTATCCCGATGGCTTCTCCGTCTTCGCCTTTCATGGCGTCCGCGTGCCGGCAAAGGTGGCGGTCTCGCCAGAATCAATCACCATTCCCGAGATTGAAGCCGAGCGTAACGCCGAGGTGCGGCGGGTAATGATCGAGCGTTACGGGCCGGAACGGTACCTCATGGATTCCCAGGCCGAAGAAATTCACCGGGATGATTTTGGTATTCTGTATCGCAAGGAAACCCGTTTTGACGAACCGCTGGTGATGGTCAAGGTGGTCAATGCCACGCCGGAACCGGATGGCCGCTTCAAAGATTACTTCCTGCGCGTGCCGCCGACAATGGAGCGGGCGCGTCAGGCGGGGGCCTGGACTTTTGGCAAAGAGGAAAATAATTATGCGCCCGCCTTACAGACCTGACTATGAAACCTACAAAATCTGGAATCGTTAAAGTACTCAAAGTGAAACCCAAAGGCCGATTGGCTCGCTCCCAACAAAAGTTGGAAAAAGAGCCGGCCAAAGGAGATCCGTGGGAGCGCCGCGAGGAAGAGACCAGTAAATTGCTGTCCGCAGCCAAACGTAGGCTGCCCGAACTGAAGGCGCTGCTTTCGTTCGCCTCGGATCACTGGCACTACGAAGATCCGATTTATCGCTTCTATCATCAATCATTCAAAGTTTACCGTCTGCCAACAACGACCTTGAGAATTGTCGCGGAATTGCAGGCTCTGGCTCCACATCTCAAACTGAACTCATATTTTCTTAAAATCGTAGCCGAGGGCACGGACAAGAAATTTGACATGTCTCACAATGCCACCTGGCTGAAAGTTGCGCGTCCGATTGTGGAAGCATTCTTTCATGCCCGCCACATGTTGCTCATGGTCTGTAAGTATGCCGAAGAACTGCCAGAACCACCGCCCGTGCTGCCGTCTGGATGGGCCACCGTGTTGTATTTATACAACGTGCGATGATTGGAAACGGCATCGCCACAAGCCATCCTCCGCAGGCCATGCATTTCACCAGATTCGACTTCGAATCCGCCAATCCCTTGCGCGTGAGCGGTTCGCCGCCGGGATCGCCTTCTTTGGGACAGCGTTTGGGGACATTCAGTTCCTTTGATCCGCGTAAAGACGGGTGCATGCTCGGAAAAGACAAAGCAGCACCGTATGCTCAACGCACCTGAATTCCCAGCGACGACAACCGCCCAGGCCACAATGCCCCGAAGATTATTTCTTTGCACCGCGCTCCTCGGCACCGCCGGGCTGGTGACCATGCCCGGTGTCTTGGCCGAGGTGAGTCGCCCCTCGTTGTGGATTGCCGACAGCGAACCTGGCGTCGCCGTCGCGGTTCACTTACTGGCGCGGCACTGCGGCTTTGGGGAGGCGCACGTCTTTGAATGTAAACGAACGGCGCTGGAACGCCTGCGCACTGCGGTCACTAAACCGACGCTCCTCGTCACCGATTACTGGAGCGGGCAGATGCGGGGTGACGAATTCATCCGGTTGGCGCGGCAAGCGTCTCCGGTCACCAAGCTGATTCTGTTCAGCGCGGTCGTCGGCAACATGGAAGGATGGATTGCGGTTGCTGGCATTAACGCACCCCGACCGGATGCCATTGTGGAGAAACCCAGCGCGCGGAAACTCACGGCCACGCTTTTTCAAATGTTATGACCATCACCAGCATGGATTTTGAAACGGCCAATTACTCGCGCGTGAGCATCTGCGCCGCCGGGCTGGCCGTCTTTGAGGATGGCGAACTGACCGAGTCTCCCTATTGGCTGGTGCGACCGCCCAAAGGCCACGGCTGGTTTAAGGAACTTCACATTGAATGTCATGGCTTGACTCATCTGGATGTTTTGGAAGCCCCGGAATTTCCCGCCATTGCGCCGGAATTGCTGGCCCGGCTGAACCGCGCCGACCTCGTGATTGCCCATAACGCCGGCTTCGACCTCGATCATCTGCGCGAGACCTTGGATCATTTCGGCCTGCCCCGACCCGAGTTTGAATATCTTTGCACCTGCAATCTCGCCAAGCGCATCTGGCCGGAATTGCCCAATCATCAGCTATCCACGTTGACGGCGCACATCGGCCATGAGTTCAACCACCACCACGCCCAATCCGATGCCGAAGCCGCCGGCCGCGTCCTGCTGGCGATGATGAAACACGCGAACGCAACCACGCCGCGCGAGTTGTTGCAGAACGCGGGCATGGAGCCGAAACATTTTTGTCAGTAAATGAGGTTGATACACTGTTGGCACCCACACAAACTAAAATTATGAATTTGGCACAAAGGCCACGCCACAGAAACCCGATAGCGTCAACAGCCAATTCCGCGTGAGTCTTTTCAAACAACTTGAAAAGCTTTACCGGCCCGACCGGTTTCAGCGTGAGGACTTTCTCACGGAGATCGTCGTCCAAGCGCTGCGGAACTCGCCAGAATTAACCTTGGGGTGGTTGCGTTCACTTGGGGTGACGGATTTGAAGAAAGCCAACCATATCAAAATTGACTCTCAGGTTGTATTCAGGAAACTGGCTGGACATGACACGGACAGTCGGCCTGATATTGCGATCAGTCTCGTTGGAGGCGGAAATTCGGAGTTGATTCTTATCGAGTCAAAGGTTGACGCAACGCAGGGAGACACTCAACTCCAACGATACGCCGACCACCTCGCAGCCGAGAAAGAACAAAAAGCACTCAAAAAGACCTCGCTAGTTTTTATCACCCGTGATTACGAGGCCGCCACTGTCACTTTGACAGCCCCGGATCACAGCTTCAGTTTTAAGGTAACGCGATGGTTTGAATTTTATAACAAACTGAAGGCCCATGTGAAAAAGAACAGCGATGGGCTGGCCGAACAACTCAAACTGTTCATGGAGGAAAACCGTATGTCATTAGGCAACCAGTTTCGATCAACCGATTTAGTCGCAATGGAAAATTATCTCAGCGCCAAAGCGTTGATGGACGAGACGCTGAATGGAGAGGTGTCAGAAAAAATCAGGAAGATTCTTGGCTCCGCCAGCGATCTCAAGCGAAATGTTGACCAGCAATTGCGGGACCATCATCGCTACGTTATTTTTTCCGGCGAGTGCGTAATTGGCTATTGGTTTCCACACGAAAACCCCGATAAGCCAGTATGGGTAGGCATCGAACTTTGGAGTGATCCTCGGTCACGGACGCGCAAGGAGGAAATTCAAGCCTTTCGTGATTGGATAGAAAAATCAGGCGGCTCTTGGACGGGCGAGCAACTTGATGACGAAACCGCATGGAGTTGCATCCGCCGTGGTAAGGCAATTCAATTCCTCATAGGTGAGGAAGATCATGTCCGAGCGATCAAAAATCATTTACTGCAATTGCTTGAGGAGATTGGACGGTTCAAGAAGAAATACCCCAATCTGTCATGGGCCAACACAAACGTCCCGGAAGAGGAAACCAAAGCGTAATCAACCACCATTCAACCATGAACTACTACTGTAAGTATTGCGGAACCAAAGCCGCCAGCATTTCCACTCTGACGGCTGCAACCTGTTTCCGCCACCCGGCGGGATCGAACAAAGGCAAACACGCCTTGTATCAGGGAGCCGAGAAGCCCAAATACGAATGCCAGCATTGCGGCACCAGCAACTCCAGCCTTTCGAGTTTGACCGCCGCCACCTGCTTCCGCCATCCGCTCGGCGCAAACAAAGGCAAGCACGAGCCAACCCTGTAAAACACCACAATGAGTGACAATTTTCTCACGCGGACTTGTCGCGGCGAATTTCGCGGACTAGACTCGCCCACGAATTCAGTTTCACACGTTTTGAGTTCGGCGATTTAACCCAATTTATTTCTTATGGATAGTTTTCTCATCAAAGGCGGGGTGCCGTTGCACGGCGAGGTGGAAATCAGCGGCGCAAAAAATGCCGTGCTGCCGATCATGGCGGCGACCTTGCTCACCGCCGAGCCGTGCGTCATCCGCCGCGTGCCCAACTTGAGCGACGTGCGCTTCATGGGCGAAATTCTCGAATGGCTTGGGGCGAAGGTGAAGATTGACGGCGACACGGTCCACATTCATGCCCGCAAAATCAAAAGCCACGCCGATTACGACCTCGTCCGCAAAATGCGCGGCTCCATCTGCATCATGGGGCCGTTGCTCGGGCGGCTGCGGAAGGCGACGGTGTCCCTGCCCGGCGGCTGTGTGATCGGCGCTCGACCCATTAATCTGCATTTGAAGGCGTTCGCCGCCCTCGGGGCCAAGATCAAGATCGAGAACGGTTACGTGGAGGCGACGGCTCCGCGGCTGGCGGGCGGCCCGATGTTTCTTGGCGGTCGCGCGGGTTCGACCGTGCTCGGCACGGCCAACGCCATGATGGCCGCAGTGCTGGCCGATGGGGTCACCGTGATTGAAAGCGCGGCGTGCGAGCCCGAAGTCGTGGACCTAGCGAAGTTTCTCACCGCGATGGGCGCGAAGCTCTCCGGCGTGGGCAGCCCGACGATGACCATCACCGGCGTGAAGGAATTGCACGGCGCGGAGCACGAAGTCATCGCCGACCGCATCGAGGCCGCGACGTTCGCCATTGCGGCGGCGGCAACGAACGGCGAGATCACGCTCAAAGGTGCGCGGGCCGAACACATGCACGCCGTGATTGATAAGTTGCACGAGGCGGGTGTGCTGGTGGAGCGGCGCGGGGCAAATCTCGTGGTTCGCCGCAACGGCAAGCTCAAGGCCACCGATGTGACCACGCTGCCGTACTCCGGTTTCCCCACCGACGTGCAGGCGCAGATGATGGCGTTGATGACGCTCACGCCGGGCATCAGCATCATCACGGAGCGGATTTTTGAATCGCGCTTCATGCACGTGAGCGAGTTGGCCCGCCTGGGGGCGGACATCGAGATCGAAGGGCCGAGCGCGATCGTGAAGGGGGGCAAGCCGTTGAGCGGCGCGCCGGTGATGGCGAGCGATCTGCGCGCATCGGCGGCGCTGGTCATCGCCGGGCTGGCGGCCAAAGGCACGACCCAGGTGAATCGCGTGTATCATCTGGATCGTGGTTACGAAGACATGGACGGCAAATTGCGCAAGCTGGGCGCCCGCGTGCAACGCATCGAGGAATCATGACCAAAGCTATCGCGGTGCTGATCGTCGTAGTGGTGGGTTTTTTTGGCTACCGGTTCTATCTTTATTGGGACAAAATTCGCGACGAGCACGACCAGCAGAAGCGGGCCGAAGCTGCCGCGAACGTCTCGCCGGAGAGCCTGCCCGGTATGCCGCATCAACTGGATCAAAGCCTCCGCGCCGCCAAGGAGAAGGGGCCGGCGGCGTTCCGCGCCTGGTTCAACACCTACGAGCGGCAACTCGCCGACCCGCGCAAGGCGTGGATTGAACTCGATCTCTGCGTGGCCCTGGCCCGCGAAAACCCGGTGGAGGCGAAACGGATTTTTGCCGGCGTAAAAGGGCGCGTGCCGCCGGCGTCACCCGTGTGGCCCAAGATGAAGGAACTGGAAAAGACGTTCGAGTGAGGTGGAGCGTCGGTCTCCGACCCGGCAAGTTTGCCATTGTCAGATTCGCGCCGGTTCGGAGATCGGCGCTCCAACAAAAAAGGGCGTCCTCGCGGACGCCCTTCGTGCTTTGAATGTCGCTTCGCTTACGCAGCGACTTCGCCGACTTGGAAGCGGACGAACCGCCGGATGCTGATCTCGTCGCTGAGCAGTTTCGCCACCGTCGCGACGTGTTCCTTCACGCTGATCTCGGAGTTCTTCTTCACGAAGCCCTGATCCACGAGGCAGTAGGTCTGGAAAAACTTGTCCAACATGCCGGAGAGGATTTTTTCCAACGCCTGCGCCGGCTTGCCCTTGAGGCGGTCTGATTGCGCGGCGATCTCGCGTTCCTTGGCGATGACTTCGGGCGCGACCTGCTCACGGGAGACCGCATAGGGATGGCCGGCGGCGATTTGCAGCGTGATGTCCTTCACGAGTTGCTTGAATTCTTCCTTGCCGGTGGTTTCCGACTTGCCCGCGCCGACTTCCACGAGGACGCCGACCTTCGCGCCGGTGTGGATGTAGGCGGCGATGAGACCATGGCCGGTGACTTCCATGCGGGCGTTGCGCGCGATCTTGATATTCTCGCCGATCTTGACCACGGCCGCTTCGCGTTCCGCATCCAGGTTCACATTCGGGTTGGCGGCTACCTTCCGGGCGATTTCATCGCTGAAGGCACGGAAGGTGTCATTGCGCGCGACAAAGTCGGTTTCGCAATTCACCTCCACCAACACGCCCGCTTTGCCGTCGGGCGCGATGTATTGGGCGATAAGTCCTTCGCGGGCATCGCGCAACGACTTCTTCGCGGCGCTGGCGGCGCCGGACTTGCGCAGAATGTCCACGGCCTTGTCCATGTCGCCCCCGGCTTCGGTGAGCGCCTTTTTGCAATCCATCATGCCGGCACTCGTCATCTCCCGGAGTTTGCCGACGGCGGCAGCAGTAATTTCAGCCATACTAAAAAGTTGATCGTTCGGAGTTGATTGTTGAGAAACGAAAACCCGGTCGGCTTGCGCTCAAGCTTGGACGGGCGCGGGTGCTTCCGTTGGCGCAGCTTCAACGACCACGGGGGCGGGGGTGGCAGCTTCGGCTTCTTCCTGCTTGCGGCGGGAGGCCCGGGATTCAAACTCCGCCTGGGCGCGGGTGATGACTTGGTTGACCGTGGCCAAAATCATGCGCACGGAGCGGATCGCGTCGTCATTGGCGGCGATTGGATAATCCACGAGGTCGGGATCGCAGTTCGTGTCCGCGATGGCGACGATGGGGATTTTCAGCTTGCGCGCTTCGGCCACGGCGTTGTGCTCGCGTTTCACGTCCACGACGAACATCGCGCCCGGCATCTTGTCCATGGTGCGAATGCCATCAAAGTATTTGACCAGCCGGCCCGCTTCGCGGCGGATGACGGCCTGCTCCTGCTTGACGTAATTATTGATCGAGCCGTCGGCTTCCATCTTCTCGATTTCCCGCAGCCGGGCAATGGAGCGCTTGACGGTTTGATAATTCGTGAGGGTGCCGCCGAGCCAGCGCTCGGTGACGAAAAACTGGCCGCATTCCTTCGCGGTTTCCTTGACCGCCTGCTGCGCCTGCTTCTTGGTGCCGACGAAGATGACCTTGCCGCCCTTGGTGACGGTCTTGGCGAGGAAATCGCACGCGGTTTCGAGCTGAGCGAGAGACTTGCTCAGGTCAATGATGTGAATGCCGTTGCGCGCGTCGAAGATGAAAGGCTTCATCTTGGGATTCCAACGCCGCGTTTGGTGTCCGAAATGGACGCCTGCTTCCAACAATTCTTTAATGCCGATGCTTAACACAATTTTCCTTTGGTTAAAACCCCGTCCCGCAGGGCGGAAGCAAGGCATCCCGCGGAACACGGGATTGATTTCGATGTTGTTCTGGCCACCCGCGCCCATCCGGACGCGGAAATTGAAGGCCGTTTTCCTCCGCCAGTCGCCCGACGAAGGGCGTAGAGACTAGCAAAGAAATGCCCACTGGCAATGCTTTATTTTGGAGACCATTCAGCCCGTAGCGGCGGGCGTCCCCGCCTGCCGTAGAGCCGGCGCGTCCCGCCCGGCGGAAAAATCAATGCCAAGCCGTGTCACTCGAAACTTACGTGAGTTCCAAGAATCGCGTGCGCCATTTCCGGGCGGCGAGACGCACGCCCTCCACGTCAGGCAAGATGCCCGACGCTACCGATCGGGGCGCTACACGGTACGCCCACCCAAACGCCGCGCTTCGGGATTCCCGTTTCCCCGCCGGACAAAGTTTGTTTGCCAGCGCGACGCAGGATGTTTTAGCCTCGCGGCATGGACTCCCCCGATTCGGCCCTGACTGAAGTGTATCACGTCCAATCCTGGCTCTACGTCGGGGGCGCGGTGCTGGTCGGCTTGTTCAATCTCTGGATGATCGTGGACGCGATCCGGCGGCGCGAATGGGTGTGGGTGGTCATTCTGCTGATTTTCCCCGGCATTTCGACGCTCTGGTATTTTTTCTACCTGTTCCGCGATTCACCGGCCACGCGGGGCTTTGAACTGCCCGGCGCGCAGAATCGCCGCCGCATCAAGGAACTGCAGGCGCAGATTTACCACCTCGACAAGGCGCACCATCACTCGCAGCTCGGGGACGTTTATTTCCAGCAGGGCAAACTCGACCAGGCTGAGGCGTGTTATCGCGCCGCGCTGGAGCGCGACGGGCAGGACCTCGACACCCGCGCTCATCTCGGCCAATGCCTGCTCCGCCAGAAACGCGCCGCTGAGGCGAAGCCCTTGCTGGAGGGTGTGGTGCGGGAAAATCCGAAACACGACTACGGCCACACGACCATGGCTTTCGCGGAAACCCTCACGGCGCTGGGCGAAACCGACCTCGCCCTCGGCGTCTGGCAACACGTCACGGCCAACCATGCTTATCCGCGTGCGAAAGTTCAATTGGCGGAGCTTTACCTGGCCAAAAGCCAGCCGGATCTCGCCCGCGCCGAACTCAAAGACGTGCTGGCGGACGATCCGCACGCGCCGACGTTTCAGCGCCGGCGCGATCGCGTCTGGGTAAACCGGGCGAAGAGTTTGATGCGGAAGATCGGTGGTTAGCCCCATATCAGTCCGCGCGCTAAATTGAGGCAAGGCCAGTGCCTTCCGTAGTCAGCTACGAAGGATGGACTCGTCTGAGCTTTTACCTTTCTCGCCTTCCTGAATTAAGGCATCCTGAGCTTATGTCAGGTTTAATCGCCATCGTCGGTCGGCCCAATGTCGGCAAGTCCGCGCTGTTCAATCGCATCATCCGGCGGCGGCTGGCCATCGTGCATGAGGAGCCAGGGGTCACGCGCGACCGGGTGAGCGCCGAGGCGGAGTGGCGCGGGCGACCGTTCACGCTGGTGGACACGGGTGGCATCGGTTTGTTGCGCCGGGAAAAATCCAGCGATATTATTGTCAAGGCCACCGTCGGCCAGGTCGAACTCGCTATCGAAGCAGCCAACGTCATCATCCTCGTCGCCAACGTGCAGGAAGGCATCGTGCCGTTGGATCGGGAAGTTGCCCAACGCCTCCGGCTCTGCGGCAAACCCGTGCTGGTGGCGGTCAACAAGGTGGACACGTTTCGGGTCGAAGCCCAGGCGGCCGAGTTTTCCCAGCTCGGTTTCGAGAAGGTTTTCCCCGTCACGGCGATTCATGGCGAGGGCATTGATAACCTGATGGAGGAAGCCGTGCGGTTGTTGCCGGCCTACACGCCGGAAGCCGTTGAGCCGGCGGCGGAGCCGGCCGATGTTCCCGAAGGTGCGGAAGGGGAACCCCCTTTTCCCCGGAAGCCAAAGGGTCCGTTGAAACTCGCCATCGTGGGTCGCCCCAACGTCGGCAAATCTTCCATCATCAACGCGCTCACCAAATCGGAGCGCGTAATCGTGAGCGAAATCCCGGGTACGACGCGCGACTCGGTGGACGTGCCGTTCGAGGTCGAGACCGACGGCGTGCGGCAGAAATATGTTTTGATTGATACGGCGGGCATGCGAAAAACGCGGCGGGTGGGGGATTCGGTCGAGTTCTTCAGTGTGCAACGTTCCGAGGAATCCATCACGCGTTGCGACATCGCCGTGCTGGTGCTGGACGCCGAAAGCGGCATTCTCGAACAGGACAAGAAAATCGCCGACCGGATCGTGGAGGCGCGCAAGGCCTGCATCGTGGTCGTCAACAAGTGGGATATTTACGAGGAGTCGGTCCGCGTGGCGCGCACGGAGGAAATCGAGCGGCGCAACAAAAAGCAGCGGCGCGAAGGGAACGAGAACCCGCTGACGATGCTCGGCGAGTTCGGCGCGTGGGTGCAGGAGAAATTATTTTTCCTCGATTACGCGCCGGTGATCTTCACGTCGGCGAAGTCCGGTTTTCATCTGGATCGGTTGCTGGAAGCCGTGCGTTACGTGGCCGCGCAATTGCAGCAGAAGATTCCCACGGCGTTGCTCAACCGCACCATTCAGGACGCTGTCGAGCGCCGCCAGCCGGTCAGCGCGGCGGGGCATCGGCTGAAGTTTTATTACGCCACGCAAGTCCGCCAGGCACCGCCGACGTTCCTGATGTTTGTGAATCGCGATGAGCTTTTTTCCGACGCCTACAAAAAGCATCTCGCCGGCGATTTGCGGAAGGCGTTTGGTTACGAAGGTTGTCCGATCATCCTGGTGCCGAAAGCGCGTCCCAAAACCATTGAACCGATGCGGAAGTTTCACAAAGACAAACCCTTCAAAGGTGGAGAACGGCCCAAACGAAGCGGAAAAAGTTTCAGCTTCCACCGGGATAAAAATAAGCCTCGGAGTAAACAGGCGTAGAGTCATAAATTGTCGCAAACATTCTCCGCCCATGGGTTATCCACAGGTGGGAATAACTTCTAAAAAGCCTCCGATTGGCGGGCGATTTGGTTGGCATGCCGTTGGGAATATCCCGGGGTAATTATTTTTGAAAATTTTCCTTGAGCGCTACAAGCGGTGGTAGCAAGATACGCGCGTTCCACCACTAATGGGGGAATTTAGTGTTTTGAAAACCGCCCGGTTCTCTGAGGAAATTGCAAATTTGTTGCTTTTTTTGGGATGATTTTCTCCTCAGTTGGCTGGGCATAACGCGCGAAAAAGTTTCAACCCAAAGGAATACCATGATTGATGCACGCGAAGATGTTTTGCCGGCCACTGCCACCGCCACCCGCCGCCGGCCCACACCGGTCGCCGCCACACGACCGGGTCGTCGTGAAACGGCCGTAACCGGCAAATCGCTGCCCATTAAACGCGTCTTCAGCGATGCCAAGGTGAAACCGTTCGATCAACTCGAATGGGATCGCCGCACCGCTGAGATCACGGACGATGGCGGCAAGGTGATTTTCAAACAGGAAAACGTGGAAGTGCCGAAGTCGTGGTCGGTGCTCGCGACGAAGGTAGTCGTGTCCAAATACTTTTACGGCGAGCAACACACATCCGAGCGCGAAACCTCCGTGCGCCAGCTTGTTCATCGCATCGCGCGCACCATCGCCGACTGGGGCGTGAAGGATGGCTATTTCAGCAAGGCGGACGGCGAAGTGTTTTTCGATGAGCTGACCTGGCTGTCCGTGAATCAATTCGGTGCGTTCAATTCGCCGGTGTGGTTCAATGTCGGGCTTTATCATCAATACGGCGTCGGCAAGGATTCCACCAAAGGTAACTGGTTTTTCAATCCCAAGACCGGCGAAGCCGAGCGCGCCCGCACGCAATACGAATATCCGCAGTGCAGCGCGTGCTTCATCCAGTCCGTGGACGACAACATGGAAAGCATCATGAAGCTCGCCCACGCCGAGGCGATGCTCTTCAAGTTTGGCTCCGGCACGGGCACGGATCTTTCGCCGATTCGTTCGGCGCGCGAAAAACTCAGCGGCGGCGGTCGGCCCAGCGGCCCGATGTCATTCTTGAAAGTGTATGACCAGGTCGCGAACGTGGTGAAGTCCGGCGGTAAAACCCGGCGGGCCGCGAAGATGAACACCCTGCGCGATTGGCATGGCGACATCGAAGAGTTCATTGATGCGAAGCAAAAGGAAGAGCGCAAGGCGTGGGCGTTGATCGAGCAGGGCTACGACGGTTCGTACAACGGCGAAGCCTACGGCAGCGTGATGTATCAGAACGAAAATCTCTCCGTGCGCGCGGGCGATCCGTTCATGGAAGCCGCCCTGGCGGGCAAGGAATGGTGGACGCGCTCCATCACCAGTGGCAAGCCGCTGGAAAAGAAGGACGCGGCGAAGCTGCTGTTCAAGATTGCCGAAGGGACGTGGATTTGCGGCGATCCTGGCATGCAATACGACGGGGCGATTGAAAAGTGGCACACCTGCAAAGGCACGGAGCCGATTCACTCGACCAATCCGTGCAGCGAATACGTTTTCCTCAACAACACCGCCTGCAATCTCGCCTCGCTGAACCTGATGAAATTCAAGCGCGAGGACGGCAAGTTCGATATCGAACGCTTCAAGGCCGCCATCCGCATCTACATCACCGCGCAGGAAATCCTCGTGGACAATGCCTGCTATCCCACGAAGGAAATCGCCGAAAACTCGCACATCTTCCGCACGCTCGGGCTTGGCTTCGCGAATCTTGGCTCGCTCTGCATGAGTTACGGCTTGCCGTACGACAGCGATGAAGGCCGGGCGCTCGCCGGCGCCATCACGGCGATCATGACCGGCCACGCCTACGAGCAAAGCGCGGAACTCGCCGGGGCCATGGATCCGTTCCCCGGCTATCGCGATGCCCGTTGCGCCCATGTCAGCAAGCCCGTGAAGAAGGACAACGTGGATTCGATGCTCGGCGTCATCAAACTTCACCGCACCGCCGTCGAGGAAATTCATCCGAGCGCGGAATTTGGTTATCTCAAGGAAGAAGCCCGCCGGTGTTGGGATCGCGCGTTGGCGCGGGGCAAGCAGGTTGGCTATCGGAACGCACAAGTCACCGTGCTCGCGCCGACCGGCACGATCGCGTTTCTCATGGACTGCGACACCACCGGCGTCGAACCCGACATTGCACTGGTGAAATACAAACTGCTTGCGGGCGGCGGCATGTTGAAAATTGTCAACCGCACCGTGCCCGAAGGCTTGCGGCGCCTCGGCTACGGTCCAAAAGAGATTGAGAGCATCATCGCGCACGTCGAGAAGTTCGACACGATTGAGGACGTCGAGGAAAACGGTGAGACGGTGCGCAGCGGATTGAAACCCGCGCATCTGCCGGTGTTTGATTGTGCATTCAAGCCCTTCCGCGGCCAGCGCAGCATTGGCTACCTCGCGCACCTCAAGATGATGGCCGCCGCGCAGCCCTTCATCAGCGGCGCGATTTCCAAGACCGTCAACATGCCCACCAATTGCACGGTCGAGGAAATCCGCAACACCTACATCGAGGCGTGGAAGATGGGCCTCAAGTGCGTGGCGATTTACCGCGATGGCTCGAAGCGCTCGCAACCGCTCAACACGAAGAAAACAAACGAGGCGGGCGATAAAACCGCCGCCCCCGCCACGGTGACGCTTGATCCGCGCATTGAGGAATTTGAAGCCGAGATCGCCCGATTGCGCCTCGAATCCGGCAAACCCCTGCGCCGCCGGCTCACCGACACCCGCACCGCGCTGACGCACAAGTTCGACATCGCCGGCCACGAGGGTTATCTCACGGTCGGATTGTTCGATGACGGCCGGCCCGGCGAATTGTTCATCACCATGGCCAAGGAAGGTTCGACCATCGGCGGTTTGATGGACGGCATTGGCACGTTGACCAGCATGGCGCTGCAGTACGGCGTGCCGCTCGAGGCGCTCGTGCGGAAGTTCGCGCACCAACGCTTCGAGCCGAGCGGGTTCACCAAGAATCCGGAGATTCGCAACGCCGCCTCCATCACCGACTACGTGTTCCGCTGGATGGCCATGCAGTTTGTCCCCGGCTATCGCGAGGCGAACACCGCCCCGCGCAACCAGCCCGAACTCGCCATGCCCGGCTTGCTCGAGGAGCTAAAAAAAAAGATAAACCGGCCGGTGCCGGAACTCCCGATCTCCGAAGACACTGATGTCTTCGAGATCGAGGAAACCGTGGCCAACGGCAATGGCCACCGGCACGCCGGACAGCCGGTGAAGTCGTTGAGCGAGTCCGTGGCCCACTTTCAACAGGACGCGCCGACGTGTCCGAACTGCGGCCACATGGCCGTGCGCAATGGAGCGTGCTACAAATGTTTAAACTGCGGCGAGAGCCTCGGTTGCTCGTAAGCACCGGGAGCAATCAAAAAAGGCCGGGAAGCGCGAACTTCCCGGCCTTTTGCTGGGTTGAAAACCTCAACGGGCAGATGCGGTGAACCCGCTCGCAACGACGCTTGCGGGCGCGGGCGTTCAAATGGCCGCAGATCCTCTGGCGCGGCAGGCCGGCATCCGAGCTGCGCAGCGAAATTAAGGCGGAGCTCCCGTTCCCGAGACGCAAAAAACGGAAAAGAAAACTTTTCCGCAAAGGATCCATTTTGCCTCTTGACCGTTCGGGCTTAATAGGTGGTTAGGCGGTGTCATTTCGACTTTAGCGGAACGAGTCTGGGCTGCGCATTAGTCTTCGCCTCCTGCTGGAGCGCTCTGACTTGCGCCTCCAACTGACCAATCCGAACGCGAGCCTTTTGCAGATCTACTTGCGTCTTAATAAGCTCATCCTTCAACTCATGTATCGTGGCAACACCCGAAGTGTCTGCTTTCTGAGAACTATCTGTGGACTGAGCCAAACTAAGCGAAACAATCGCAAATGCAGCGACAGTCAATATGGTGATCTTTGTTTTCATAGTGTTCGTAATCTCGAAACCGACTAACATTTAGGTATCTTGCACATTGCAAGATATCTCGGTTGTCATGGGGCGACCCTATTTCAGGCTTCCAACCGCGTCAACCAGGGTTTACAGATTTTTTCCCCATAAATATGGAACCAGGAAAAACCGCAGCCGCCTTCCCCAAACCCAGTTTGTTCCAAGGGTTCGCGGTTTCATTTCCACAGCCACGTAATCAGCGGCGCGACGGCCAGGGCGGGCAAATAATCCGCCAGTTCCACGCGCCGGATTTCAAAAATCACCACCCCCACGGCGCAGACCACGAGTCCGCCCACGGCGTTGACCGAATCCACCAGCCCGTGCGCGCGCAGGAACGGTTCAAGATAAACCTGACACGCCAGCGTGATGGTGCCCTGAAACACGAACACCGGCGCCGCCGCCACGATGGCGCCGCCGCCAAACAAAGCCACAAAACCCAGCATCGCCAGCCCGTCCATGACCGCCTTTACCGCCAGGATCTGATAATAGCCGGTCGCGCCCGCCACCGTCGGCAGGCCGTCCTGCACCGCGCCCAGAATTCCCAGGGGGGCCGCGCAAAACAAAATCGCGCAGGCATTCAACCCGTTGCTGAAACGATGGGGATCATCCGGGCGGTTTTTCTCAATCAACCGCCGCGCGTATTGGCCAAGGTGATTCGACGTTTTTTGCAGGCGCAGCAGTTTCCCGAGCAGATTGCCCAGCACCAAGGCGAGGCCGGCGATGGCCAGTTGCTTGAGCGTGCCACCCACGGTGCCGCCGATGCTGAACCAGGTGAGCCGCAGCCCGAAGATCAGGGTGGCCGCGCCCAGCATCAATTTGAAAAAGTTCTGGGTCTGGGGAGTCAACGGTGTGGTACGCGCCAGGCCGATGACCCCGCCGATAATGATGCCCGCTGCGTTCAGAATTGCTCCCGTCACGCGCAAGACTGAACCACGCCCGATGCTTGGAGAGAAGCGCAAAGTTGAAGCGGGCCAAAAAAATCACGGCCACCGGGCGAACGGCTCACATTGCAGCCATGCCGTGGTAGGGACGCGTTCCACCGCGTCCCATTCTTTTCACCAAATGCAGGAAAAACATTGGGGACGCAGTGGAATGCGTCCCTACCAAGATGCCGGAGCGAGGCCGCCACACGTTTGGTAGGGACGGGTTTCACCACGTCCCCATCTTCCAGCCAGAAAGAATCAGTTTCGGACGCGGGTGGAACACATCCCTACCGGCTATCCCGTCGTCCACTTGATATCGTGGATGCGCCCTTGGTACGGCCAGTCCTCCGGCTTGGAGATCAGTCCCTTTCGCAGCGGATTCTCGCGCACGTAAACCAGTTTCTCCTCGTACTCAATCCGGTCGCGCACGCGATGGTGAAACGACTTTCGCTGCCACGCCCATGATTGATCCAGGTGCCGCCGACTGAACTGGCGTTTCCAAAACTCGACCCACCGATCAATGTCGAAGTGCAAATCATGCGGCGCGCAGAAGAAATGCAGATGGTCGGGCATGATCAGGTAGTAACCCACCCGCCACGCCGTTGCTTCCTGACTCCATATTTCCGCCAACGACTTTTGGATGGTGGCATTGGCCATCCACGGGATGGCATCCTTCGCATTGACCGTAACAAAGAAGATGTTGGGTTGACCGAGAAAGATATGCGCACCCGCCGCCGGGGTCTGACGACCGACATCGGGATATATGCCTTCGCCTCGTGACATGCGCAAAAGATGGCCAAGGGTGATACGGGACGAAAGACAGAAATGGGGACGCAGTGGAATGCGTCCCTACCAAGATGCCGGAGCGAGG
>ORMF011917536.1_pt1 | contig 24450 bp, 16 predicted proteins | sample 1779871 | NCBI WGS metagenome assembly ORMF01 (sample SAMEA104232316, study PRJEB22302) | groundwater metagenome | biome: forest; feature: aquifer; material: groundwater | place: USA | collected 2011-08-07 | depth 5.4 m | reverse complement strand
TCTGGACCCGGTTCTTTTACCGGAATTCGCGTAGGGGTGACGCTTGCCCAGGCCCTAGGCTTTGCCCTAAATATTCCGGTACTGGCTGTCCCCAAAAACAAACTGCCAAAAAATTTAGCTAAATTGTCTGGACTGCGAAGCAATAAAAAAATGGCTTTGCACTACGGCAAAGCACTGAACATCACTACTCTTCCAGCCGGAAACGCCAAATAACTATAGCCAGCATGGCTACCAGCCAGATTGTTAAATAAACCAGGTCTCCAGCAATATCGTGAAAAGTAATTGAAGACAAATAAGCTTTGCGCAAACCGTCGGCCAAGTAGGTAATTGGCAAAAGATGAGCAACTGTGCGCAAAATTTTCGGCAGCGCGTCCACTGAATAAAATAAGTTGCCCAAAAAAATCAGCGGCAAGCCAATGGCCGTAATAATGGGAGCTGCAACTTCGTAGCTATTTGCAAAAGTGGAAATAAACAATCCCACCAACAGAAAAGTAAAACCGCCGAGCAAGGCAAAAATAAACGTGGCGACATAATTGCCGGCAAACGAAGCGTGGAAAAAAATTACCCCAACAAGGGTTAAAACAATTAGTTGCACAAAAATTACTAATACGCGAGCACAGAGCAGGCTAAAAATAAGCTCTACTTGACTAATTGGGGTTACCAAAAACCGCTTAATCACTCCGCGCGACTTCATATCCACCATCCAATAAGCCAAGCCATATATGCCGCCCTGCATAATGCTCATGGCAATAATCCCGGGCAGGACAAAGTTAGAATAACTAAACTGGCTACCCACGGTCTTACCAATTGGTAAAACAGATAATGCCACATAAATACCAACCGGCATAACAATAGTCCAAAACAAACCTGACCGGTTCCGGTAAACCAGTTTTAAGTTCATTAAAAATAGCTGCCAAAAACTTGAGCTCATATTAATTTTCTTCTTCAAATGAATGACCGGTTAGGTCTAAGTAAACGTCCTCCAAGGAAGCGGTCTTAACCGTAAAACCGCTAAAGGCAATTTTGTGCTGTTTTAACATGTCCACAATTTTGGAAATGGAATCCAGCGATGTAACTTCCAAAATGACTTTGGGGTAATTACTGTAAACTTTTTCCACTTCCGGCTTGTCCTGCCAAAAATTGGGTGCAATTTCATCATTAGTAAAAAAGGAAACCTGGGTGGTATACGCCAAATCCTCAATAAGCTTATGCGGATTATTTATTGTCAAAATTTTCCCCATATCCATAATAGCCACACGGTCACATAAATACTCAGCCTCTTCCATGTAGTGCGTGGTCAGGACAATAGTAATGCCACGGCTGTTTATTTCCCGAACTAGCTTCCAAACGTCGCGCCTGGCCCTGGGGTCCAGCCCCGTGGTTGGTTCGTCCAAAAATAAAATTTCCGGCTCGTTTACCAAAGCTGAAGCCAGAGTAAACCGCTGTTTCTGGCCGCCAGATAGATTTTTTACCAAAGCGTGCTGCTTGTCCTGCAGGCTGACAAAACCGAGCAATTTTTCCACGTCTGCCTCTTGTCCGTAAAATGAAGCGAATAACTGCAGCAGTTCCGTTAAGGTAAGCAGATTTAAATACTCGCTAGACTGCAATTGCACGCCAATGCGTTTTTTTATTTGCACAGACTCGGTTAAATTATCCAGGCCCAATACTGCTACTTTCCCAGCTGACTGCTTTTTTAGCCCTTCTAAAATTTCCAAGGTTGTGGTCTTGCCTGCGCCATTAGGTCCTAAAATGCCAAAAATTTCTCCCTGCTCAACTTGGAAAGAAATTCCTTTGACCGCTTCCAATTCCGTGGCTTTATTAGTCCGGTCTTTTTTGGACAATTGGTAAACCTTTTTTAATTCTGTAACTTCAATAACGTTTGACATGCAACAATTATAACATAATTGGCTTTCAATGCTGGCAGAGACTTAGACATATCTAGTGAAAGCCAGATATAATACAAACATATGGACTTCCAACTGCAAACTAAATTTAAACCGTCTGGCGACCAACCACAGGCCATAACGGGTTTGGTGAAATCTTTAACCAAAGGTTACAAATACCAAACGCTTTTGGGCGTAACCGGCAGCGGGAAAACTTTTTCCATGGCCAATGTTGTGCAGCAGATCCAAAAACCCACTTTGGTAATTTGCCACAATAAAACTTTGGCAGCACAACTAGCCAGTGAATTTGCCGGACTGTTTCCAAACAATGCTGTGCATTACTTTGTTTCCTACTACGACTACTACCAACCCGAAGCCTACATTCCCCGGACCGACACCTACATAGAAAAAGACACGCAAATTAACGAAGAAATAGACCGCTTGCGCAATGCCGCCACCAGTTCCCTGCTGTCCAGGCAAGACGTTTTAATTGTCGCCTCGGTGTCCTGTATTTATGGGCTTGGTAACCCGACCGATTACCTGGAACTGTCTTTAGAATTAAAAAAAGGACAGAGCTTAAAGCGCGACCGCCTGCTCCGCCGTTTAAACGATTTGCAATACGGACGGAACGACTACGATTTGCGTCGCGGCACTTACCGTCTGCAAGGAGACACTCTGGAAATTGTGCTGGCCGGCGAAGACACTATTATTCGTTTGAGCTTTTTGGGCAATGAACTGGAATCCATCCAACGTCTACATTTGTTAACCAGCGAACTGGAACAAGAACTAAACAGTATTACCATTTTTCCGGCCAAACACTTTGTCACCACAGAAGAGAAAATCCAAGTAGCCATGGGCAAAATTCGCGCGGAACTTGCCCAAAACCTAAAAAAACTGAAGAACCAAGAGAAAATTTTGGAAGCTGCCCGGCTAGAACAGCGTACCAATTTTGACCTGGAAATGCTCTCCACCACTGGTTTTGTCGCAGGAATAGAAAACTACTCCAGGCACCTGGACGGCCGCGCTGCAGGAGAACCACCTTCAACATTAATAGACTATTTTCCCGATGACTTTCTGCTATTCATAGACGAGTCCCACCAAACTGTGCCGCAAATTGGCGCTATGTATAAAGGCGACCACAGCCGCAAACAAACTTTAGTAGACTACGGTTTTCGCCTGCCTTCGGCTTTGGACAACCGTCCCTTAAAATTTACCGAGTTTGAACGTAAAATTAATCAAGTAGTTTTTGTCTCCGCCACCCCCAGCCAGTTTGAACTGAACAAAAGCTTAACGGAAAATGAAATTAAATCCGCCTTTGGCGGGAATAAAAAAATAACGGTTACCGAACAAAAAAGTTTGGCCGGCATAACAGTGCTGGAACAGCTCAACCGGCCTACTGGCCTCTTAGACCCGACCATTGAAATTCAGCCAATTAAAAACCAGGTGGATCATTTAATTGGCCAGGTCCAGCAGCGTTTGGAAAAACACGAACGCGTACTCATTACTACGCTTTCCAAACGCATGGCCGAAGAGTTAAGTCAGTATCTTAAAGAGTCTGGCATTAAAGCCCAGTACATTCACTCCGAAGTAGAAACTTTTGAACGCCTGGAAATTTTGCGTGATTTGCGCTTGGGAGTTTACGATGCACTCGTGGGCATTAATCTTCTGCGTGAAGGCTTGGACTTGCCCGAAGTTTCCCTAGTGGCCATTTTGGATGCCGATAAAGAAGGATTTTTACGATCCGAAACCAGCTTTATGCAAATAATGGGACGCGCCTCGCGCCACATTAACAGCCATGTCATTATGTATGCCGATCGCATTACCGGGTCCATGCAAAGGGCGATTGACGAAACCACCCGCCGGAGAAAAATTCAAAGCGCTTTCAATAAAGCTCATGGCATTACCCCAAAGACCATTGAAAAAAATATCGCCAACAACCGGCTGGCAGGGCTTAAGGAGGCTTTACCCGGGGCGGACTTGGAAGAAGTGGACGTTACCAAACTAGACAAAGCAGAACTAAAATACTATCTTGATGAACTCACAGACCAAATGGAACTAGCCTCAAAAAACTTGGAATTCGAGCTAGCAGGAACTCTCCGAGATAAAATAATTGAGATAAAGAAAATAAACAGGCTAACAAAAAGATAACTTGAGGCGATGCCCCGTAGTCACTGAGTTTGTCGAAGTGTACTACTGGGGTGAGCTTGCAGCAACATTACGGGACAAACTGATTGAAACAAAAAAGCTTTCTAAACTAAAAAAATAGCTTATTTAAAGGCTCATTTGGCCCCGGCTATTGACGAAATAACAAAAAAGGTGTATAATATATTATCTGTAACCAGCAACCCTGCCGCAATTTTTTTGTTGCCGGATTGCTGGTTACGGGTCCAACCTCCAGCAGGAAGGAGGGGCTATGACCCCTTTAGTTAAATCTGAAAGCGAGATCAAAATATCTCGCAAGGTTCTAAGAAGGTTATTCTGGGGAATTGTCATTCTCCTCGTGCTGGTCGGAATTGTTTGCGCGGCCTTTGAGGTTGGCGTAGATAAACAAACAAATCAGCGGCCGACAACGACCGCACAACCAGGGAGGAAATGAAATGATGCTTAGACGAATACTGGATATTGTCTCTGTTTTCTATGCAATCACGTGGTTCATGTTTACCTTCACCGGAAGGTGGAGCACAAGATCCGCAATTGTGACAGGGATTGCAGTAGTTGTCCTTTTGGGCTTCGCCTGGTTCAGAGAATTTATCTACAAACCATGGCGCGCGACAGGCTTCACAATTGTGCTTGCTCTCGCTGTAACCACTGCCTATGTTTCCATCCAGATGTTAGAATTTCAGGGGTGGATAGGCAAACTCACAGCAGGGGCGTCTGCATTTGTTATCGTAGTGCTACTGCTATGGCTATCCTTACGGCCAATCACACGGACAAGAGACAGGCGCCGAGGAACCTACCTGCACTATGACCGGTCCTATACCCGGTCTCTTCTGGGAATTCCAGCATCTCACAGACGCTAAGTCCCAGTCAACTTCCGGGCAGAAGCTTCGCTTCTGCCCACCTCACTTGAACTCATCACCTATGGTGGTTTCAAATGATGTAAAGTGCTCACTTGATTTAGTTAGACTAATCTGCTAATATTTTTAGGCTTATATTAATAATAAAAACTTTTTACTTGGGCCGATCCAAAAGTAAGGTTTCCGCCAAAGGCGGGTCCGCCTTTGGCGGAAAGTAAAAAGTTTAGAGGAGTCCCGATCCTATCGGGACGACGAAATGCCCAATACTAAATCCGCAGCTAAAGCCATGCGGCAGGCCCTGCGCCGAAAAAGCTACAACTTAAAGACCAAAGACAAGTTTAAATCTGCGACCAAGAAAGTTAAAAGATTCATTACTGCCAGCCAAGCAGATGAAGCCATGAAGGCCTTGCAAGAAGCCATGAGTGCGCTGGATAAAGCAGTGAAAAAACACGTCATCCACAAAAATACTGCTTCCCGAAAAAAGTCTCGCCTAGCCAAAGCCATCGCCAGACTGACAAAGTAATTGCTAACTTGTCTTCCCGAATTTATCCGGAAACTAGATCTTACATAAAAAAAGCCCCTGAGGGGCTTTTTTATTATGCCATTTTCCATACACTACTTGACGGTCGTCAAGCAGTGTATAAATTTACTTATTTTAGTTTGAATTTCTTCTTTAAGTCTTTATCATTATCCATTTCATCAATTCGAACAATCCGAATGTAGTCCATTAAATTTACTCTTTGTAAATAACTAATTGCGGCTCGGTTTAACGGGTAAGGGCTAATGTACACACTATCTTGTAATCCATAGTAGTTATTTTTCTTAAGCAATTTACGCAATAAGTTGCGTTGACTGCGGGCAAACTCTGGGATGTCAAAAATTATCATTCGCCACTTCTCATCCCATCTTAAAGGAATATCCATTTTAGCCGCATTGAATAAGGCATACAATTGCCCCTCCCGAGTGAGCCGAATAAATCGTTGCCCATTCTTTTCGATAATGTTTACCCAACCTCGCTTTTGCAATCGCCGCACTGTGTTGTAATAGTTGGTATAAGGTAAACGCCTTATGCGTTTTAAATGAGCATAGGGACTTTCAAAAGGCAGCGGCAATAATTGTCCGACCTCTTCAATAAAGTTAATTACTTCACTTGCTATACTGCCAATTCGACTGCTCATACTATAAATATCATGTATCTATATTATTACACTACTTGACGGTCGTCAAGTAGTGTAATTTAGACTTTGTTCTCATGGAGTGGTTTAGCAGACAACCAAGCTAACTCAAATAAAATTTTGAGCGATTGACTAACTTCTCTGCTGGTAATCATGACAGCGAAAATTTGCGGGTGGAAAGAAAACAATGCTAGGTTATCTCCAAAAATGGCACTGTCGGTTAAAAAATTCATCCCTGAAGGGGTCAGTCGGGTTTGATAGTACTCTCCTTGTTCCATTTCTTGGGCATAAGCTAAGTCTTCCTCTCTTCGAGTAATAATTTCACGCACTCTAATTTGTTTATTTTTAATTTTCTTTCTTAATTCAATAGGCATTTCCGGAAAAATTTCAAAGACTTCTTTAACAGTTGAAAAAAATAGAACTTCGGGAGAAGAAAACAAAATATCATAAACCTGACTAATCCCTTCCTTACCTTGAAATAGCTGTACGCGAGGTTTATCTTTTTTCGCATTGTAAAACGCTAACAAATCAGGCAAGAAACGCTTTACCAGTTCCTGTTTTTTGTTTAAATCGCCAATTAGCCGATTGGGAGACTCTGCGGTATACAAAGCTTTCTTTTGCGGCACTTCACTTACTAAACCTTTGCGTTGCAGATCATCCAAAATTAAATACGTAGTCGGACGCTTTACGCCCGCCTTATGGGAAATTGATTGAACAGATGCCGTGCCTAATTCTAAAAGAGCCAGATAAATGCTGGCTTCTTTTACGTTTAACCCTGTTTGCTCCAAAACTTCTATTATTTCCATATATAATCAATATATTCTAATTTTACTATTTTGTCAATAATTCTGACAAATAAATAAAATATGTGTAATAGCCTTTATTTACTGGGCGTTTAGCATAAAATATAAGTCATCTTTATTGACTTATATAAGAAAATATTGTATAGTTACGAGTTAAAATAAAAGCTCTACTAAAACCAAACCGTTACTTCCAGCCTATAAAGGAGGCCTTGTGAAAAAATTAATCCTAATCACAGCTGTTTTGCTCGTTACCGCTACTGCCGTGTCCGCTCAACAGAATTACGTTGAGCTTCGCGGGGCCACGCCTTGGTATAACTACCAAGAATACAGCCGAGATTTCGCGCATGGCCTCAATGGGGACTTCTACCACATTGGAGTAACTGGCCAAGACCAGTTCTTCGCTGGGCTTTGCCGCCACTTCACTCCTGCCAAGGGCGTAACTCTAACTCCCTGCTTTTATGGAGTAGTCGGGACCAACGGCCAGCGGGGAGTAATGCCTGCGCTGATTGTGTCGGTCGAAAAAGGCAAATGGAAAACCAACGCCTTTATTGGACGCTTCCAAAGAATTAAGGGAAGTGTGTTGAGCTACACAGTGCTCGATACCGCAGACGTCACCCACGTTCTCAACAAGCGTTTTGACGTCGGCGTTTCCACTGGGTTCTTCCGCCAGGAAGGACAGTGGAACTTTCAGTCCGGGCCTATGATCCGGCTGAAGGACAAACGTGGCGCTTGGGCGGTTTCCTACCGCTTCGGCCATACCAACGAGATCCGGCTCATACGTACGATCTCGTTTTGAACTTCTGGAGAGCTTCCTCACAAGCTCTCCTCTTTCTTTTATACTTTCTTCACCCTGTTAAATAAGATTTGCGCCAACCTTTAATTCAAAATTCTACTTTTACCATCTCTCCCCAGTTATCGCCAACTTTAGCTTCTATCATTTAATATAAAAAAATCACCCTCGGGTTCGGGGGTGATTTTTTGTCAGGCGAGTTTGTCCTGCATGGCGGACACTGTTTCTCTGAACTCTTCAAGGTTGTTCGGGAACACGCTGATGGTACTGCGGAACTTTTGATCGCCTTTAATGCGCGATTCAGTAATGCTTAAATACTTGTTTCCGTTCTTGGCTTCGCGCACATCGAAGAAATAGGTTTTGCCTTTGGCAGACATTTTTTGAGAATATAACGACTGCGGAGGAGTTTGTATTTGCTCTGGCATATATTTTGCTTATTTTTGGTTAATTTCGACCTTGCTCCCTTAGGGTATACAATCGTTCACCTTTTGTCAAATATCTTTTGTGGATAACTTAAAAGTCTATTTTTTAGTTATCAAATTCACCAGCGGTTCTTCCCAGCCAAAAGAGGTTGATCTGTTCTGCAATGTCTTAAATGCTCGTAGGCTGGCTGGGTCAAGTTTGGCATACTCCAAAAGCATAGCAACCACTTGTTCCATAAACCCGCCAACAGTGCCGTTGGAGTCGTCAATTCCGCCTGTGTTTAATTTTTTATCCAAACGCAACAACAAATCGACAAGCAAACTGGCAGTTTGCTCACTAACTGGCAACTCCGATACTACTACGGCCAAGCGGTTACAGCCTTCGTCTAAAGAACTCTGATAAGCAAACCATATGCGCGAAGGGCCTTGATATGGTTTAATATAGCGCATTCCTAAGGTAATTTCTGTGTTTATAGTCCCCAACCCTTTTTTATCAAGTGTGCCGAGCCTGCCGCTACAGACTACCTCGCCGACCGGTTGTTTGTCTTTCTCGGTCAGCGGTTTTCCGTCAACAGCGGCATATATAGCTAGGGCAACCATATGCTTACACAACGTATCGTTCTGTCCCAAATAGCAGGTGCAGTCGCCCTCATCATAACGACGAGTGGATACTCTTACCCCATAAGGACGACTGCCGAGGACTAAGGCTGAATAACCATAAGGTTCAACCACAAATTGGCCAACCTTACCTCGCTCATATAAATCGACTGCTCGCTGAAATGTCGGCGAGTCAGTGGCAAATTTAATTTTTTCCAAATCGTAGCTCGGCATCTTTTTTGGCTTCAGCTTCATCAAATAATTTTTTTAAATCTTCCGAGGTCTGACCCCGCCCCTGTTTCATGCCTTGGCAAATGTGGCAGTTAGGAAAATATGACCATGGACCCCGAGATGAAACCTGCTTATTTAAGCTTTTATTTATCATAGAAAACTCCTTAATTATTTCCTAACTATTAAATTTACTATCAACTTGACCATGACATCTTTTTGCTCTGGCTTGCTCTCGGCAATTAACAAAGCTAACGCGGTCAATGCATTATCGTTGATTATTCGTTCACCCTTTTTGTTATAAATGCGATTATTCTCTATCAAATATAACAAGAACAACAAAGAACCAATGCGTTTGTTGCCGTCAGCAAAGGGATGATCTTTAATAGCAAAGTATAACAAATGCGCAGCTTTTTCTTCTAAACTTTTATACAAGGGTTGACTGCCAAATGTTTGCTCAATATTACCCAATATCGCTTTAAACTTATACTCCACTTCTTGACCAAACAAAGGAGTAGCTTGTGCCTCTTTGATTAGTCTGGCTTTAAAACGCTCAATAGACAGCTTAATTTTTTCATACTCAAGCCTGTAAACAGCTTTCTTAGTAACGTTACCAATGACGAGCTTTTGTTTATCGTATTGATTAAGAAGAACCCACGTGCTGGCATAGTCAGTAATAATATTCAGCAGTTCTTTTTCATAGCCTTCCAAACGTTTGCTTTCCACGGCGGTTTGAATGATGTGTAGAGCTTGTTGCAGCTCCTTAAGTTTTGCTTGGCTCTGCTCTTTTAACCTTTCTTGATTAACTACAAAACCTTTAAGGATATAGTCTCTCAATTTCTGTGTTGCCCAAATACGAAATTGGGTAGCACGCTTGGAATTTACCCGGTAACCGACTGAAATGATGGCATCCAGGTTATAGTGCTTGATTTGGTACTTTTTGCCGTCACGGGCAGTATGTTCCAAAATGGAACTAACTGACTTTTCCCTGAAGTCAGAAGATTTAAAGATATTATTAAGATGTTTAGTAATGGCGGGGCGTTGCGTGCCCAAGAGGTCGGCAATCTGCGCCTGGGTAAGCCACACAGTATTGCCTTCAAAAGACACCTGCAACTCGGGGCCTTGTGGCGCTTTATAAATAATAATTTCGCTTTTGGTTTCCATAGCAATATTCTTATAGTATACGATCGTTCACCAACAGTCAACTAACCTTCTTCACCCTGTTAAATAAGATTTGAGCCTATTCCGCTTAATTCTTAATTCTTAATTCAAAATTCTATCTTCTCCATCTCGCCCCAATTATCGCCAACTTTACAGTCGACTGTTACCGGCACGGAAAGTTTAATTGCCCCTTCCATAAAAGGCTTTATTTGTTTTGTCCAGTAATCAATTTTGTCTTCGTGGACTTCAAAAACCAATTCGTCATGAACTTGTAGCAACAATTTAATTTCTGATTGATTGTCTTTAATTTCCTGAAAAATATTTATCATGGCTATTTTGATTACGTCGGCCGCTAAGCTCTGAATAGGAAAGTTCACTGCGGCGCGCTCGGCAGCGGCGCGCACAAAGAACTGCGAAGACTTTATTTCCGGGAATCGCCGAATTCGGCCAAGTTCGTTCCTCACCATGCCTTGCTTATTCACCTCTGTTTTTATATTTTCTATATATTGTTTAACTTTCGGGTAAGCGGCAAAGTATTTGTCTATAAAATCTTTTGCTTCGCTTCTGGAAACTTCGCCAATGCGGCTGGACAGGCCAAAACTGGACAGGCCGTACAAAATGCCAAAGTTTATAGTCTTGGCGTCCCGACGCATGTCTGCGCTAACTTCGTTTGGCTTTACGCCAAAAATAGCCATGGCAGTATTTGTATGAATATCTTCGTCATTGTTAAACACAGACAGCATGGCTTTATCTTTAGCTAGATGCGCTACAATGCGCAGTTCAATCTGGGAGTAGTCAAAAGACAAAAGCTTATAACCTTTCTCTGCAACAAAAGCTTGGCGGATTTCTGAACCTAGCCCGGTGCCGCGAATGGGGATGTTTTGCAAATTTGGTTCTGTGGAAGAAAGCCGGCCAGTTGCCGCAATGGTCTGATTATAACTGGTATGCAAGCGGCCGGTTTTTTTGTTGACTAAGTCTGGCAGAGCCAAAAGGTAGGTAGACTGCAATTTAGCGAGTTCCCGGTAAGACATAATTTTTTCTATAATTGGGTGCTGGCCGAGGAGTTTTTCCAGCTCGCCCGCCGCCGTAGATAAGCCGGTTTTTATTTTCTTGCTGTTCTCGCTAGACAGTCGCAGCTTTTCAAACAAAATCTCTTGGAGCTGTTTAGGCGAGTTAATATTGAATTCACTCCCAGCGAATTTATAAATTTGCTTTTCTAAAGTTTTAATCTGCTTTTCCGCTTCGTCGGACAGCTTCTGCAACAGGGCAGTGTCTAACTTAATGCCGTTTCTTTCCATATTCGCCAACACTTCTACCAGCGGCATTTCTATGTTGGTAAAAATATCCCCTAAACCTTGTACTTTCAATTCTGGTTCAAAAATTTGTTTTAACTGCCAGGTAATGTCCGCATCCTCACTAGCATACCAGCTTACTTTTTCCACTTCCACCAGATCCATAGTAATTTGTTTTTTGCCTTTGCCGATGAGGTCAGAAATGGGCTGCATTTGGTAACCAAGTTCGTTAAAAGCCAAAGTTTCCAGGCTATGCTGGCGCGTAGCAGAGTTAAGCAGATAAGAAGCAATCATAGTGTCAAAATAAATACCATTTAATTTCACTTGCGCATTTTCTAATACTAATAAATCATACTTTATATTGTGTCCTATTTTTTTAAGCATTTTATCTTCGATCAATTTTTGTAAACTGTTACTTTTCCTGACTAAGTTTGCCGCGATATAATATCCTTCGCCGCCCTTGATGGCCAACGAAATGCCGACTAAATCTGCTTCCACGGCAACTAAACTGTTGGTTTCAGTATCTATGGCAAGCTCATGAACTTTATTCAACTTCCCTAATAAAGCTTCCAGTTTTTTTTCGGTATTCACAAACTCATATTGCTGTTTGCTAGTTGCTTGTCGTGATGTCTGATGCTTGTTTTCTGTTGCTGTCTCCTGAGTCTCCGTCTGGTGCTTTCTTATTCCTAATTCCTTCTTCTTAATTCCTTCTTCTAAGTACTGTTTCGGCAATTTATCGGCCAAACTTTTGAACTCCAGTTCCTGAAAAAGCTTTATTGCGGCAGATAAATTCTTCTGGGTGAATTCATAGGCCGGGATGTTAATGTCTATGGGCACATTGGTAACTATTTTAGAAAGCTCGTAAGCAGCCCTAGCTGCTTTTTCCTGCTCAATCAGGAGTTGGAGTATTCTAGGTTTAATTTTATTCTTGATTCTTGATTCTTGATTCTTGATTCTTTTGTAAAGTTCCTCAAGACTGCCAAACTGCTTAATTAACTCCGCCGCACCTTTTTCGCCAATTCCTTTTACTCCCTTAATGTTGTCTGATGGATCGCCGCGCAGAGCTTTAAAGTCCACCATTTGATCAGGAGCCAGGCCATATCTTTGTTTCACTGCGGCGGCGTCGTAAACCGCTACATCGGTAATGCCTTTGCGCAGTGTATAAACCTTAATAGCATGATTAACCAATTGTAAAGTATCCAAGTCCCCGGTAACTATTAAAATTTCACAATCTCCATTATGTTTTTTATAAAGATTCCGGGCCAAGGTTCCCAAAACATCGTCTGCTTCAAAACCCTTTGCTTCAAAAATAGGAATGTTTAAACTCCGGACTACTTCTTTAACTCTTGGAATTTGATCATAAAGTTCCTGAGCCGCTTTCACCCGTGTGGCTTTATAGTCGGCATATTGTTCATGGCGGAAAGTTGGCCCGGCTAAATCAAACGAACAGGCAATGTGAGTGGGCTTTAAGTCCTTAATTGCCCGAAGCAAAATCATGGTAAAGCCATATACCGCACCCGTCGGTTCACCAGATTTTGTAGCTAGTCCTGGAATAGCATGAAAACCCCGGTGAATCAGGGCATTACCGTCTATAAGCATGTAGCGATCCTTTGCTTTCACCCATATATTATAGTTGATATAACATAGTGGGTCGATACTAAAAAACCGCCCCAAATTGCTTGGGGCGGCCAGTTTCAATAGTTATCGCTTTAGCTCAACACTTACTGAGCTTGAAGCCTTGCATAACAATCATCAGTCAGCTTTGCCAGGCGATCTGATTCGTATTTGTCCGCTGGGCTACCAGGAGTTCCAGTAAGCGGGACGCAGTAATAGGGAGCTGACTCGAGTTTGGAATTAATAACGTTGATTAATTCATGGGTGACAATGGAGGCGGCCCTGCTACTAAACCCTTGGTGGGGATCATTATTATACCACCACGGGTCAACTGGAATAGTGGCATAAGGTCGCTTTGTTCCTTGTTTTAATATTCCTTCTGTAGCACCCCAAGTTGAACCAGCTTGCAAGGGAGGATTACTATTAGAGTTCCATAACAATAAATACGAATCGGCAACGGGCAAGGCATCAACGATGCTTGGATTCACATCGAAATAGTTAACCACAACGCACTTTTGTGGACCTTCCCCGCAGTCGTACCTAGTATAGCCATGGGGTTCGCTTGACTCAGTAACTGCATAACTAAACTTGAAGCGGGAACGTTTTTCAATAAAGCTAACAGCTTCTGCGACGGGGATGTCAACTTTTTGGGAACGGTTGATTCCGTCTAGGGCTAATACTTGCATTTGCCAAGAGAATGTTTGTGGCTGTATCGGTCGCAATGCTTCCAGTTTTGGAGAAATATTGTTCAAAAATTCTGTAGACCCCAAAACCCCAGGATCCAAAACCTCAGCACGCGTGCGTGACTCATCTTGCAAAGCGATTAACCAATCACCATAACCGATCCTATTAGGAGTGCGAAATAGAATACAATTGTATAAATGGACTAAAAATTCTTGATTACTAACATTTTTCTGTTGATATTCTAAGGAGTCAAAAAACCCATGATAGAGATGAGTAGCCGCACTGCCGGAACGAAAAGCTTTTAACCAAGTATTAAATCCCCAGTCATCGGGCTGGCGGCCAAGAATACAAGAATAGAGTTCAGTGACAAACTCTTTATCTGTTGTAGGAAAAGTTGCGGGGGTGGAAGGGGGCATTCTTAAAGTCGGTCTTGGAGGAGTTGGAACAAAGGGGCCGTCGAGTGGAGGGTCCATTCTATACGCAGAACTAAATAGACCTTTCAACGACCCTGGCTTTTTTATTTCTCCGGTCAGCAACAAAACAAACAACAAGGCGATCAGGGCAAAAAAGACCCAGTGGAATAATTGGTGACCTTTTTGCTTGTGCCAAAAACTATACCAGCTACTGTTATTTAACAGCTTTGTATGGAGTTGGTCCATAAAATTTGTTTTCAGTATTACTTTATTTAATTGTAATTTTGTTTTCCGCCCGGGGCGGATCCGCTTTTGACGGACAGACTTTTTGTTTCAAACCACCTTGGCAGTGTGCTAACTTTGACTTAATTATAGCATAGAGGTCGGCTTTTTGCAATTTTACGTCTTCGGTTATCATTCCCCGATCAGATCATCTATTTCTCTCTTCATTATAATTGATTTAACCGCCCAGGTCATGTCGCTCTAAGGCTTAATTAGCTATACTATAGCTATGCTCCAACGATTGAAAACTAGCGCAATATTAATATTATTGCTCGGTTTTGTTGCGGCCATAAGATGGCTGCCAAACTTAATTGCGCCAGTAAAAACTTTTGGTTATGATTACGGATTTTATTTGTACAATTTGAGCCACTCTCAATTTGAAAGCATAAAAAACTTACTGGCTTCAGCTTGGGGCGGCTACGGCAATCCTATTTTTCCTCTAGTCCATTATTTCCACATACCCAGCGAAGCTTTTTTATTGCTAACCCAATTATTGCTGGCTGTTTTTATTGGTCTTTCTTGTTATCTTTTCTTCAGCAAGGATAATAGAATTGCCGGTCTGTGGGCTCTGGTCTTATACGCGCTCTCAGTGGCTCAAACGGAAGTTTACTTAATGTTTTTATGGAAAAACTTGCTAGGCCTATTCTTTCTGCTTTTAACCTTTAAATTCTTAAAAGAAAAGCGTTATATTTTATTCAGCTTGGCCGGGCTAGCCACCGCGTTATCGCACCGGTCTACTACTATAATAATGCTCATTTGCTTGGGAATATACTTCGCATATACATTACTCAAAAAACAACATTATAAAACTCTTATTCCAGTACTACTGGTAGCAAGCGGGGCATTAATTTTAGTGTTTCCCGCCATAAAAAACTTTTGGATTACTTTTACGAACAATCCAAACACTGGCGTTTATGAGGGAATTTTCTTAGCAAACGACAACTACTTGCTTCTGTCTCTGCCTCTAGTCATACTCGCGGCTTTTGGTAGCTACCGCTACATTAAAAATAAACAACACTCCATACTTAACATTTTTGCAGCCATGAGCTTAATCTGGATCATTTTTCAATTGCCATTTCATAATCGGATAGTTCCATATTTAGATATTGCACTCGTTCTGTATGCAGCTTATTTTTTGGCAAGCCTAAAAAAAACGCTTGCCAACAAAATTTTGATCTTTCTTTTTATTTTTTTAATGGCGTTGGAAAGTGCTTCTTTTATTACTAAACAGCTGCCATTAATTAGCAGAGAGGAGATTAACGAAATCAAAAATTTTATGGCACCTAGATCAGAGACCTTAGTTATTGCACTTGATGCCGCAGACGCGCCTTGGTTGTTAGGTTACTTACAAGGTGTGCGCGTTGCGGCGCCGGGCCTGTTTGAAAATAGGGACAACTACCAAGAATGGCTAAACTTCTGGCAGGGTAAAGAGCAGAAAATATTTTTTACCCGCTACCCTAAACCACTCGTCCTTTATCAACGTTCATTTCGAGTCTTACCGGAAGTCCAGGCTTGTTCTCCGCCAATATCAAAAAACTTTTTTCTGTATCAATGTCCATAGTAAAAAAAACCGCCCTGAGCTAAGTCGAAGGGGCAGTTTTTTACTTAAATTAATACTGATTGAGTCTGTTCCTGCCTCCGTTATCTTGATCGTTCTGATCATCACCTATATTAAACAATTTATATAGCAACGGGCGGGGTCTGGGGCGGCACGGCCGTCGAATGCCATAGCTATATCCGTAAACCGGAGGGCAATGCCTATTGACAGCACTAGCTTGATAACCACTGTCATACGGCACCAAAACCACTACGGCCAGCACCACTAAAACTAGGACCAATAAACCAATGAGGGCGTTTTTTTTAGTCATAAATTTCCAAAGTTAATATCTCTACGACCTTTATTAATAGTGCCAAAAAGCTAGCGATTGCGCAATAGCTCTAGTTTGGGCAAAACCAAATTCCTAAATTCTCCTGAGTTTAAAAATCCCGTGCTAAGCAGATATTCCCGATCCCTTTCTCCGGTATATAGGGCTTGCACCCAACCCTCATTACCTCTTGGATCAGGGTCGCGGAACAAAATCGCGTTATACAACTGCCTTACGAAAGTGCTGTTGCTGGTGTGTTTATCTTGATACTCCTGTGAATGAAAGAATTTTATGATAACGTCCTGCGCGCTATTCTGCCCGGAGCTAAACGATTGGCTCCACGCTTGCAATACATCGTTGTTTTCAGGATTGCGATTCAGTATCACATTGTACAAATAAGTCACAAAGTCCTGCGCGCTGTGCATGGAAGCTACGGGCGAGGGCACGGCAAAGGTCAGCGTGGTCGTTGGGGGAGGGGTCGCCGCACGCCACTGGTTGCTCAACTGCTTAGTCAAATCAATATACTGCCGGCCATACTCTTTGCTGTCCGCAATTTCAGTTCCCTCATGAAACTCATTCCAAGATTCTATGATAACGATGTTCTTTGCCGAGCTCATCGCCGCCTGCCAGCTGTTGCGGTAGAAGTTGGTGTTTTGGCGGTCCTTAATTTGCGCTACGCGGCCCGGGACGCGGGAGTCATTGTATCCGGGACCAATCTGCACCACGCCGTTGATTTTCGGGCCTTCCAAGGCCGCGCCCCATGAAGTTGAGCTGTCTGTCGTGACGGGCCAATCGGTATTGCGGATAATGTAAGGGGTCTTGCCGCCAAAATTCTGTTGGAAATTATTGCGAAGATAATCAATAGATGCCTGGTTGGCTCCGCCGAAGTTGAGGTAAAAATCAATCACGGGGCGGTTATCGATTTGGGCCCAGTATTGCGGCGGAATTTGTGACCAAAAGTCGCGTATTGTGCCCCAAAAGTAACTCTTGCCCAGGTCGGCGGTTAAGTCTAATGAACCAAACTGATTGTCGTACAAGGTGGTGGTGTCATAAAACATCCCTACTTTGGGGAAAAGAAGACCTTTGGATTGCAAGTCATTCATGGCCTGGACCATTACCGAGAGCCCTGCGTCGCTAAAATTATGGCGCGCAGCAAAGTCGCCGCTTTGGCCGGAGAAACCCCAGTAGACTGGAAGAATCACATCAATACCGGCAGCATGCGCATCCTGCAACTCTTTTTCCCACCAGGCCACGGATTTATAACTGAAATCGGGATTAGTTAAACCGGGGTAAGTTGAGGGGTGGTCAGTCAAGCCGTCACTGCCGTCAGGGTTAAGGACGTGACTGCCGGAAGCTTTATCGTACCAGTAGAAAAACGGGGTCATTAATACTTTATCGCCGGAACTAAAACTAGTAGTTTGCGCGGCATTAAACCCTGAACCAATGTAAGGTCCCAGGGCCGGCGGTAGAGGTTCAAGCTTGCCCCACGATAAGTGCGCCGCCGATGCACCCGAATCCAGGTAATATTCCACGGTTACGATATGCCGGCCGGCGGAAACAGTTTGGGTCCAGCGATAAGTAGTCGCCTGATTCGTCCATTTATCCAAAATCAAATTATTGTCCAGATACACGCGCACGCCGCCGCCTACGCTCATAGCAAAAGCATAGTTGCCGGAATCAAAACTGAAATTGCCGCGCCAGCGCACGGAAAAATTAGTTTTCGGCACTTTGGGATCCGGGGAGGTGCCGCTCCATTCAAAATTAATGCGTGGGTCAGTCCTGGTTAGCACCAAGTGGGTCAAGGTTGTGTCGTCATAATAACAGCCGAAGAAAACATCGTTGGGAGTTTGGTCGCAGGTTGGGGTGGCTGGTTGCGCAACGAAGGTTGCGCTGGCCGTAGCGCTATCCTGGTAACCGGAGGCAAAAGCCTTAGCTTTGATTGTAGTTGTAGCGCTGATAGTGAACGGTGCCACGTACAAAGTTGAAGATGAAGAAGGCTCAGTGCCATCCTTAGTGTACCGAATCGTGGCGCCAGCCGTGACATCGCTCAAGGTTACAGTTTGCGAGGAAATAAAGCTGCCACCGTTGGGGGTAATCGTAGGTGTTAAAACCGCCGATGAGGCCGCCCGCCACTGGTTGACCATTTGACGGGTCAAGTCAATGTAGGTCCGGCCATACTCTTTTGAGTCAGCTAAGTCCGTGCCCTCGAAAAATTCATTCCATGTTTCTAAAATTACAATATTTTTCCCCGAGTTCCGGGCAGTAGCCCAGCTGGAACGGTAGTAATCACCGTTGTTACGAGCCTGGAGCCTGGTCGGCGTGCCATTGTTGACCCCACTATCATCGTATCCCGGACCGATTTCGGCGGTATCGTAAATTTTTGGCCCGTTAGGTGCCCCACCCCACTGGGTAGTAATGCCAACGTCAGCATGAGTGCAGGTCGTGGCGTCGCGAATTATATACAATTGACTGCCAAAATCCTGCTGGAAACGGTTTATTACGTAATTGAAACTGTCGTTATTATAGGCAACCGTAAATGGGTCGCACAGATAGGTGGTAACGACTGGTTTGCCGTCAATTGCCGCGCGGAATTCCGGAGGAATCTCCGAATAAAAGTCGCGAATTGTCCCATAAAAGTAAATTTTATCCGTATCCTTGGTCAAATCGAGCTTGCGCAACGGATTATAGCGCCAGGTCGTAGTGTCGTAAAACATCCCGATTTTTGGCACCCGCACTCCACTCGCCTGGACATTGCGCATGGCTTGGACCAAGTATGGTAAACCGCCAAGGCTCCAGTCGTTGGAATAACCCTGGCTATTAGGAAAGTTCCAGGTCACCGGCAGCATGACGTCAATCCCGGCGGCGCTCATGTCGCGAATTTCTTTTTCGTACCAGGCTACAGATTTGTTGCCGAAGGGAGGGCTGCTGGCTGATGGGTGGTCAGTCAAGTGGCTCAAGTCAGCATTGGCATTGGAAACTGCATCATACCAATAGAAAAAGTGGGTCATAGCAACTTTGTCAGTGCTGGAAAAACTCTGGGTTGATCCGCCCCGGTAGCTTCCCGGAGCCGGAGGCAAATCAGTCAGGCTTGTTAGAGTCGAAGCAATTTGACTGGTAAACACCGGGTCGCTCAAGAAGCAGTCCAGCATTGACGGAGCCGCAATTGCGCACGCAGACGGGGTACCAGGCGCCAATCCGAACAGCACTGCACGCTGCAGCTGGGCCCTGTAGTTATCGGCATTTAAATGCAGCATACTGTGTTCCGGAGAGTCAGCTATACCATGATACAGTGCACTTAAGCTGGCTCCTGAACGTAGCACTCCCTCCCAAGTCGCAATTTCATCCAAGCCTGGCGCTCGCTGTAGTAGTGAAGCAAACAAGTGACCAATCAAAGACTCATACGAATCAGGCAAGACAGAACTGGCAAAGGCTCCGTTAAATATTTTACCCGAGCCTGGCAAGAGCACCAGCTGATTATTTGGATAATCCGCGGCGTAAGCGTAGACTGTGTGGCTCCGGCCGTCCCGGAACTGATTTGGGATCTGCCAATGGAATCCGGCTAACCCTAACGTTAAGGGCTTTAGGGCCTGCCCGACATCGCTTCGGTATTCGTTGGCTAACTGCCGGCCGGCGTACACTCCCCCGTTCTCTTTCGGCCCGTCAAAATAGAAATCAACGCTAATTGCTCCGCCCGCATTAGGATCGGCGTTATTGGCATCTGCATCAAATGCCCAGCCGGACAGGCGGCCGTTATCTATGGTATCAAAACACCCGTAGACATTGCCGGTTTGCTTACCGCAAACTCCTGAAACCGGGGGTAGAGTGGAAATGGTAAACGAAGCTTCTGCTACAGCGCTGTCCTGATAACCGGAGGCGAAAGCCTTAGCTTTGACTGTGGTAGGAATGCTGACAGAGAAAGGAGCGGCATATAGAGTAGAAGAGGCGGTGGGGTTACTGCCGTCCAAAGTGTAGCGAATGACTGCTCCGGCAGTTGAGTCGCTCAAGGTAATTTTATCCGTTGGCTTAATACTCCCGCCGTTAGGAGAGATGCTGGGGGAGGTAGCCGATGCAACCAATACATCTTGTTGGGCACGCGCGGCAAATCCTTCAAAAGAAACTGCGGAATTAGCAGCGATTTTGAGGCCGATTGTCCGGTCGGTAACAACCCACTGGCCATTTTTGAGGACCGAGTTATCCCAGCGAATAAAGCCGTAGTAGATGCCGTTCTTTGCCCCGAAGAAGAACCGCTCGCGGCCATCGTCGTTCTGCATCCTTTGGCTAACTATCAGCACTTGGTCGAAATTCTTGAATTCAGGAGATGCCTGCCATGTGGTATTAGCCGTTTCCCCGTCAAAGGTCGTCGAGAAGTTCTTCTGCATCTCGACGCTATCGGAGTTATCATAAAAATTTGATTGATACACCGGGCAGGTGCCAGCCTTAAGCTCTGACCAGTTGTGACAGTAATAAGTGTTGAAGCGCTGGGAGATATTCCAACTGGCGACATAGGTACGAGGCGCAAAGATGCGACCCAGTGTTTGAGGCTTGGGTGTGCTGCCCGCATCAACGCTTTGGAAGAGGCGGAATTTGTCAGGGCGGGCATCCCAGGTGCCTGGCGGGTCTACGCCGGAGAAAAAAGGGATGGTCTCTTGGCGAAGGAAGATATTGTTGTCATCATAGCGAAACACCTCGCCGTAGAAATTTTTTGTCAGATCATCTTTGCGGAAGTAGATAGATTGCAGATTTCTGTCTACTTTCGTTTTAAAAGGCTGCAGTACCCCGGCAACATCCACCCACTTTTGTGAAACGGTATCGAAGCGCTGCGCATTTCCTGCGACATAGGTATCCTCCGGCAGCTGACTGTCGAACCAGGTTAGGACATCATTGCTGTATGAAACTGTGGAGATAGTAAACAATGCACTGACTACAGCACTATCCTGATAGCCAGTTGCAAATGCTTTGGCTTTGACTGTGGTGGTTATACTGACAGTGAAAGGAGCGGCATATAGAGTAGAAGAGGCGGTGGGGTTACTGCCGTCTAGAGTGTAGCGAATGACTGCTCCGGCAGTTGAATTGCTCAAAATTACGGTCTGCGCGCTTGTGAATGTGCCACCGTTGGGAGAGATAACTGGGGTGGAGGCTATTGGAAGCACAATCGTAATCCTAAACGTCTGCGGGGATTGGGATAATTCTGGGTTTGAATTACCCGTAGTGTCAGTTAAGTCTATGCCAAAGACACTGAAGGTATGTAGCTGGCCGTCTTTGAAAGATGCAGGAATACTCCAGGTAAAGCCGTGGTTTCCCGGGAGGCTTAAAGCTTGGTTCACATCTGGTCTAGGCTGGTTTGCAATCATGTTATCAACTAGATGCCCGTCAATATAGAAATGGACATAGTTGGAGGTGGCTGCATCATCAGAGTCTAGGCTCCAGCCGGTGACAGTTCCACTGCTAGATATATGAGCACCGTCTGAATCCAAAACACCTTGGGGTTTATGGTTAACTGGTGGCGGGATAGAAATAGTAAACAATGCGCTAGCTATGGCACTAGGCTGGTAGCCTGATGCTATTGCAATAGCTTTAACTGTGGTTGTGATGTTGACAGAGAAAGGCTGGTTATTGTAGAGACTAGAAGATAAAGTAGGATCACTGCCGTCTAGAGTGTAGCGAATCGTTGCCCCCGCTGTAGCGTCACTAAGAGTTACCGACTGCGCAGTGCTGAATGTCCCGCCGTTCGGACTAATGACAGGGGTCGCGGCGGTAGGTTGGGGAATTGAAATAGTAAAGGTTGCACTAGCCACTGCGCTATCCTGATAACCTGCAGCAAAAGCTTTGGCTTTGACAGTGGTAGTAGCGCTAATGGTAAATGGTTGATTATACAAGGTTGAATTAGTGGTCGGATCGGAGCCATCTAATGTATATCTAATAGTTGCCCCTAGAGTCGAATCTATTATACTTACAGTTTGCGATGAACTAAAATTGCCACCATTAGGACTGATAAAGGGGGTCGCGACGGCTGAGGTAGGGCTACGCAAAGCCGCCAGTTTGGGATTAATGTTGCTCTGGAATTCCTGGGATTGCAGAAACCCGGGATCAAGGATTGCTGATCTTGTCTTGGAGCCGTTCTGAAGGCTAGCAAGCCAGTTGGCAGAAAGGGGGTCGGGAACCCGGAAAAGAATACAAGCATACAGCTGTTTGATAAAATAGTCGTCGCTGGTCTTCTTCTTGGCATATTCGTCAGAGTCAAAGAAGCCGTGGTAGAGCTGGGCTGGGGTGGCGCCGGAATTGAACGCCTGCAGCCAGTTGACGGAAAGCGCGTCTGCTGGGCGTTCCAAAATACAGGTATAGAGCTTGGTGATGAAATCTTGGGCAGTGGTTGGGAAGACTATCGGTTTCCCTGAACCTATGGTCATGGGATTTCCGTATACAGGTATGCCTGTGACAGTTATGACCTCGGGATTGCTGTAGCTCATTCCGCTTGCTCCTAACCTGACGCTCCCAGACGCGGAAGAAGTAACATCGGCTTTTATGGTTAAAGTTTTTGTGGTATTTTTGGCGATGATCCAGGGTACGGAAAACGACACGAAATTGTTGGAATTGCCCTGTCCCCCATCCAGCAAATTGGCAAAACCGCCCAAAAAGGTAGTTCCGTCATATACCTTGATGTTGGCAAGACTGGTTCGCGCAGTCGGAGAATCCGATACCACACTAATACCGTTAAGAGTTACGTCGGCGCCGGAGGCTGCGAGATTCACCTGAGCGAACGTAAAATTCTGGGTCCCAGGAACAACGGTAGCACTCTGAGGGCTGCCAGCGCCCAAAGCCACGGCCAGTTGAGTAGCATCGCCAGGGACCGTAAGTGTTTGACCTGCAAACGGGGTAATAACAGGTAGTGCCGCCCCACCGATAGTTCCGGCAAGTGACTGTAAAATAACGAGATTCTGATTATTAACTCCGGAATTTCCGTTGTTTACGCCGGAAGCTACATCTGCGCGGACATACATCGTTATTGACGCATTTGCGGGAACGACGACAGCGCCATTGAATACATAACTGGCATTGCTCGCAACGACTGCCTGAGTGTCGCCGATCTGGGCTCCGTTAATTACCATCTTAAGGTTCTTAAAATTGCTGCCAATGGCATTATGTGTTATCGCCAAGGTCAGAGAAGTAATATTGGCTGCGCTGTTGGAATTATTGCTAAGCACGAAGGAAGCGACCGATTGGTCCGCGCCGCCCGAAAGAATGGATACAGGAGAAGGCAAAGCGGTATTTAAGGCAACAGATAAGGTTGTGGAAATGCCTTGAGGGTCAATGACTATCTTGAAATTATTACTGCCCTTGTTGCCTTTATTGTCGCTGGCCGTAAGCGTAAAGCTAAACGTTCCGGCTTGAGTGGGGACGCCGCCGATCAAGGCACTGGTCACCGGCGGAGGCGAACAAGCCACTCCTACGGCTGGACAAAGCACGGAATTGGGTCCTAAGCTTAGTCCCGGAGGCAAGGAGCCGCTGGTGAGCGCAAAGGAATAAGGCGCTGTTCCCCCGGATGCGTTAAAGGCGGCAGAAAAAATCTGTCCAACTTTGCCGGTCAGATTGGAAGTAGTGGAAATAAGGACAGGACTGCCGGATCCTATGGTCATAAGGTTGCCATAAGGGAAGGTGCCAATAACTTCAACAGGGTGAGGGTAACCTAAGCCCACCAAACCGTAACGCAAAGTTCCAATGTATGAAGAGTGCACGACAGCGCTAATTCTCAAAGTTTTACTGCCATCTTTTGGCACCACGAAATATGAAGGAAGCACTATCCTGCTGCAGAATCCAGTCGCGAGAGTTGCGCATGGTGTCCAAGCAGGCATTGTACCTAATAACACCTGTCCATCCCAAATGTTGACCGTATTTAAGGGAGCGGCGGGGTTGGAGGGATCTGCGACCAAAGTAATCTCCGCTATTTTTACATCGCCCCCGGAAGCGCTAAAGTTTAAAATAGTGAAGTCGGTTTCTTGTCCCGGAGCAACTGTGTGACTTTGCGGGCTAGTCGAACTTAAATTAACGCTTAATCTACTACTGGGCTGAATTACCGTAACAGTAATAATATTTGAACGATAAGTTTGACCGTTTTTGTAAATTTCAATATAGAACCTGCTTGTTCCAGTCTGTTTTGCAACACAGCTTATTTGCCAATCTGTATTACTGCAGGCATCGTTAAAGATCGGGTCGAAAATAAAGGCGC